>JABLTT010043355.1_pt1 | contig 57104 bp, 54 predicted proteins | sample 7160061 | NCBI WGS metagenome assembly JABLTT01 (sample SAMN14651232, study PRJNA627086) | human gut metagenome | isolation source: feces | host: Homo sapiens
TTGTTATAACGTAGCACTTATAGAAGGATTTTCAGCAAATATATTTTTACATGCTATATTAGGATTCCCTGCTGCATTCGTATTCGCATTAATAGTTTCTCCATTAATAAGGGCTATATTCTTCAAAATGTTTCCACCAGTGGTTGGAAACACAGAGTCAAAAGCATCATAATATTTATAAATTTAATTAAATATTGTTAAAATAAATAAAGCTGTCGCACTATTTCTTAGTACGGCAGCTTATTTTATATCTTATTTTAACTTGTTTATCTCATCAATTGATAACCCTGTTTTTAGCGCTATAGTTTCTATATCCAATACATCTAGTAATGCTTTTGCTATTTCTCTCTTACCTTGCTGTATCCCTTTTCTTTCAGCTTCGTTTAATGCACTAATTTTATCTCTTAATGTTTTAGCTCTCATTTCATATATTTCACGTTGGGTGTCATCATTACTCATTCGTATTAATTCATCTTTTGCTTGACGTATTTCTTCTATATTCATTTCTAAACTTCTAACTGTTTCACTCTCAGGGTCCTTTAAAAATTCTATCCAATTTACTAACATATCCTTTTCATCTGCACCATCATCTAGCTTTGGTATTTCTATAAAATGAATTTCGGCTACATTTGTTAATTCTTCATTGCTGTATATTTCTTTTAATCTATATCCACTATGGAATTTTCTTGTTTTTAAATATTTAAAGTTAAGAATGTTTATACATATCGTTCTCTTCAAAACACTATAGTCCTGACCCTCACCTAACTGTTCTGAATATAATTTTGACCAGTAGTATAAGCTTCTTTTTATCATATTATATTCGTTTTTCAATTGTATCTCTATATTTATAATTTCATCATTACTTGTTTTTGCTTTTACATCTAATCTTGAAAATTTATCTTCTATGTAATTTTTATTTATATCTGTATTTTTTATTTCTACAGATGTTATCAAATCTTTCGGTTTTAGCGTTGCATTTAAAAATGAAATTAATATTTTTGGATTTTTTTCGCTACCAAATATATTTTTAAAAACAAAATCCATCTTTGGATCTAATAATCCTTTCATCTTGTCACGCCCTTTCTCTAAATATATTAAGATTATATCATAATATATTATTCATTATACTTTAATAAATTAACTTTTAATCATATAACCACTCTTCTGGATTATACATCTGATATTGCAAATCCTTCAAAAATTTATCTACATGATAACCATCAGTCGTTGCATGGTGCAACGTGATTGAAAATGGCATGATTAAATTTCTATTTTCTTTGTGAATTTTTCCCTATTCTATTGATAGGAAGTAATATGTTTTATTCTCTCTAAATCAACCGTTAAAGAATATCCTGTAGGAGCCATTTTAGAAAAATAGTAAAACATGCTACCCCTCGACCATTTGTATAGATCTAATTCTGTAAAATTTAAATTCATATTTTCACCCCTTAAAAAATAAAGACTTGTGCTAATCTACACAAGTCTTTATAATAGATAAAGTCGGCTACCCCAAATGCTATATTTTTATGCTGACTAAGCCGTGTTTATTACAAAGCACGTAGATAGTTCCATGTCCACACCTTTTAAAACGTGTGAATGCATTTTGCTCTGGATATAGCTTATTAATCATCAACTTATCCCCAATTACATAGGCAATAAAAGTTATAAAATGAGATTTTGTCATTGGATGATCCACAGATACGAAAATATCATCTTCAATATATTCAACTTTTATATCATTTCTAGTTAAATTTCCGTCCTTATCCACAGATTTCTCGCCATTTTTATTATTTTTTAATTCTTTAGCCTTTAATTCAGTTAATTTTTGTCCACAACAATTAAGAATTACATTATTTGTGCTAGCGATAATATTTCCACATTTTCCACAGAAATAAAACTTTGTTCTCTTCATATTTGCCATGTCATTGTCGTTTATATTAACATCACCTGTTAATATCTCATTCACATTTAAATCGAGTACATTTGCCAAACTTTCAATACTAGATATATCCGGAAGACCTAGCCCGCTTTCCCATTTAGAAATTGTTTTATCACTTACATTTATTTTTAATCCCAACTCTTTTTGGGTCATGCTTTTCTCTTTACGCTTGCTCGCTATAAGCTTTCCGATTTTTCTCGAATCCATATTTATCACCTCATAAATAGGATAAATCTTTTTTGATGTGTTCTCAACCTACGTAACGTAGAGTTTTTGCATAAAAAAAGAAGATGAAACACCACCATGTTTCATCTCCTTATTTATCTATTTATTATAGGCTTAAAATTATTCTTTAAATCTTAGTACCATCCTCTACGTTTCATAGCATCTGCTACTCTCTTGATTGAAGACATGTAAGCTGCAGTTCTCATATCAACGTTATATTCTTCTTTTATTGCCCATATAGCGTCGAATGCTTTTTTCATTGCTTTTTCTTGTTTAGCTTGAACTTCTTCAAATGACCAAGAGTCTCTTTGTAAGTTTTGTACCCATTCATAGTAAGAAACTGTAACACCACCACTGTTAGCTAATATATCTGGAACTAAAGTTATTCCTTTTTGAGCGAATATTTCGTCAGCACCAGGAGTAGTAGGTCCGTTTGCACCTTCACAAACTACTTTAGCTTTAACATCGTTAGCATTTTCAGCAGTTAATTGATTTTCAAGAGCACAAGGCATTAATAAATCAACATCAGCAGTTAAAACATTTTGATCAGTTGCTTCAGCACCTGGGAATCCTTTTATACCTCTGTTAGGAGTTGTTGGTATGTAAGCCATTAAAGCTTTCATATCTATTCCATCAGGATTAGTTATAGTACCAGTATGGTCACCAACTATAACTACTTTAGCACCAAATTCTTCTATATACATACCTGCGTAACTACCAACGTTACCACAACCTTGTAATGCAACTTTAGCACCTTTTATATCTATACCAACTTTAGCTAAAGCTTCTCTAGCCATCATTGCTACACCGTATCCAGTAGCTTCTGTTCTAGCTAAAGAACCATAGAAATCAACAGGTTTACCAGTATAAGTACCAGGAGCAAATTCACCAGTTACTTTTGCATGTTCGTCAACCATCCAAGACATTATTTCCCCATTTGTATTTACGTCTGGAGCTGGAACATCTACTTTTTCTCCTACGAATGGAGCAAGTGCTGCAGCAAATCCTCTAGATATTCTTTCTAATTCACCTTTAGAATAGTCGTTAGGATCGATGGCCATACCACCTTTACCTCCACCATATGGTATACCAGTTACACCACATTTGAAAGTCATCCAAGTAGATAATGCTTTAACTTCGTCTTTAGTTACATTTGGATGGAATCTTAAACCACCTTTAAATGGTCCACAAGCGTTGTTGTGTTGAGATCTGTATCCAGTGAAAGTTTTTATAGTACCATCATCCATTTTTACTGGGAAGTTAAATTCCATAACTCTCATAGGATTTTTTAGTATTTCGTAAACTGCTGGATCAGTTCCTAATTTATCGCAAGCATGTTTAACTTGTAATTGTGCGATTTCAAATACATTTAAAGTTTTTTCTGCCATTTTATAAGCCCCCCTAAATTTTTACATGAATTTTTAAAATTTGTATTCCCCCAGATGCTTTAGTATAAATTGTCATTTATTACCATTCATCATAATTAGATTATATCATATTTTTTTTTTATGTGTAATTGAATTTTTATTCAACTGATTATTAATTTTATATTTTAATTTTTTTATATGTTGCATTTTTACACCACTTATGAAAAACGTTTTCTGGTCGATTTTGTTGATATTCCATAATATTTACTCATCCATTTTGAAAACCTTTTCATAAACCATTCTTTAGAGAGAATTTTTAAAATTTTTAATTAATTAAAGTTTGACTTTATTTGACTGTTTATTGTCGTTTTATGTCGATAAAATGCATTGCTTTTTAAAGTTTCTGATATTATTTTCAAAATTTCTATAGATTATTTTTTACATTTATATAACTTATTTACTTATATTTATATATTTCGATATATAATATTAAAATTTTTAAATCATTATTTTGTAATTTATTATTATTTTAGTCAATCCATATTTTTTATAACTTTATTAATACACATAAAAAAGCCCTATGTAAAACTTTTTACATAGGGCTTTTTTGAGATATTTTTAAATATAATATTGTTCTAAAATTATGCAACGTTTTTGAATCCCATTTCTCTAACAACTGCGTCATGTTCTCTGTAAGTTCTTAAGAATGGTATTCTTAATTCTTTACTTAATACTGCTACTACTATAGTTGGTGCTAATGCTGCTACTAAGTAACCAGCTGTTTGTCCTATTGATAAACCAAATCCAAAACTGCTTGTCATAAATCCATATGCTATTACGAATGCGAATAATGAATCTCTTACTACTAAACTGATTTGCATTCTTCTTTCAACTTGTTCTTCTGTAGCTTTGTTCATTGATACATATTCTTCTACTATATATCTTACTACTGCGCTACATAAACTAAACATTCCTGCTGTACTTACTGCAACTACTAAATCAATAACTGATGATTGAGTTGGAACGCTAAATAATAAAAATAAAAAAGCAATTACGAATGATACCATTAAATCTCTAAACATTTTGTTCATATCCACTTACCTCCTAAAAACTTTTTAAATACTGTTATTTAATTTGATTTTGTTTTATTTGTTTTCTTACCTTTTTCTTAATTACATTATATTCCGTGAGACCTACTAATTCTATAAGTATCTTAACCCAAAATATCACAATATTAACATTATCCAGCTTATTTTATATTTTTATATTATTTTTTGTCTTGATCTAACCATAATCACCAAACCATTGGAATTTACAAGTTGTATCTTTATTTTTCAGAAAAATTCAAATCTTTTTAAAAGATTTATATTTCATTCATTTTCTTTAAATATATAATTATATTCATACAAAATATAAGAATGTTGATTAAAAGTATCAGTATATTAACCTACCCTATCTATTTTTATTTATATATTTTTTTACATTATAAAAACCCATGCAATTTTACATTTTGCATGGGCTTTTCCGGTTTAATTTTGTAAACATATTATTGATCCTATCTACCTATATTATTCCTTCTGTTGTAATTCTTCTTTCGCTTGCTTTTGTTCTGCCATCATTTCTCTGGCAACTTCTATTACAGCTCTAAACATCGCAATCAATAAAGCAAATGTGCAACCTGCTCCAAGTGATGCTATCACACCTTCAATTGGAGTTGTTCCGCCTGCCATCATTAAATAAGCGAAAAAGATTGCAAATAATATGACTACGTCTCTATAAAATTTAAACATACACAAGACCTCCTAAAATATTTAATTATATTTTTCTGTGCTTTTGTTTAGCTAGTCTTCTCCATCTGTTACTATAATTATATGTTTTTAATTTTATTATTTTCATAGTGTTCTTTATCAAAAATATAATAATCTTAATGATGTATAACTTTTTGTTAACATTGAAATTGTATAATAGTAGTTATCCAAAATAATTTTTAACGTTTAAATTTAAACATTACCTATACTTAATTCTTTCTTTATAAATATATATCTCAAAAAATTATTTATTATAAATATAATTATCTTGATATACCCTAACCTATTTTTTGCACATTTTTTACATAATTCAAACAAAAGCCACTAAAGTTATTTTGAACAAAAAAAATCCTGTGTAAATTATCACACAGGTAATTAAGTCATATATATTTAAATATTATATTAAGGATTTTTTCTATGTCTATATATTTAAACTAGCAGTTTTACTAGATCATAGGCTACGCTAATTCTTCTAACTCAACTTTCGCTTCTTGTCTATTTGATGGCATTCTTAGTTCTTTACTTATTGCACAAACAACTAATGCTGGTGCTAATGATGCAATCATAAATGGTATTGCTTTTATAAAAGTAAGTCCTGTTTCTCCAAATGAAACTGTCATTGAGCCGTAACATAATAAAAATGCTACTATACTATCTCTTAGAACTAACCTACTTTGTCTTATAATTTCTACCTCTTTAGGCGGAAGATTTATTTTTAGATTTAAATCTTCTTCATTTAAATTTCTAATCATTGATATTAATAAACTAAATATTGCTGCAGACCCCAATGAGATTATTAAACCTTCAACTGCAGAAACATTCGTTATTTTACTAAATGTCATGTATAAAAAACATAATACAAATAATAACACAAAATCTCTAATTATCTTTTTCATTAATACTCCTCCTAATATTAAAATATCCATTCATATAAATTTTTCTTTACGCTTGATACATTCATTATATTCAGTATAAAATTTATTTTCTATAAGTATATTAACAAAAAAATATAATAATATTAACATAATTTTTAAAATTTTCTTAGGAAAATATTTTCTAATCGAAAATTTTTTTATAATTTAAAAATTTAATTCATTACTTCTTATGCCTTAAATTTTTTATTTTATATTTTTAAAAAATGTATAGAAATCTATTTTGTTTGATTTACGTTTTCCTTGTAATTTCAATGTTTTTTAATTTTTTATTCTTTAAAATGAAAATACTTTTATGAAAGCGTTTCGTTTAAGTTTTTATATTTTCAACTTTAATAAATGTTATTTATTACCATTTATTTTATAACAAAACTTATACAAATAATTTTCCTAATTTTTAAAAATAACAGTATGTTAACATTTTCACTAAAACACTACTTATACTAAAATATTTATATATATCCGCATTAATTTTGATAAATTTATTCTATTTGACAGTGCCAGACCTTAATTTTACAATATATGGGTAATGTATATTTTTTAATCTTAAACAAAATAGAAATGGGGATTCGATTATGGAAAATATTAATTTTTCAAAGAAGGATGAGATTATCTTTTTAATCAGCGTATCATTCTTTTGGTTTGCACAATATGTCTATATTCCATATCAAACGATTTACCTTACATCAATCAACGTCACAACTTCATTTATCGGTATAATCGTCGGCGCATATGGAATTTCACAAATGTTGCTTAGACTTCCAGTCGGGCTTAGTGCGGATATAGTCAGAAAGCACAAATATTTTATAATGATAGGTGGTCTGTCTTCTGGAGTTGCATCGCTTTTTAGAATAATAATTCCAAATGGATTCGGATTTTTAGTTGCTAATTTATTTTCTGGATTGGCATCGGCAATGTGGATTTCATTTATGGTGTTTTATACTGGCCATTTTTCAAAAGAAGAACAACAATCTGCAACTGCCAGAGTTGTAATGTTTAACAACATAGGAATGTTGATGGGGTTTGTTGCGAGCACGTTTTTATATAACACAATCACAATGAGGGGAATTTGTATATTGAGCGTTGTCGGTGGGCTTATAACGCTCTTATTATCATTTAATATAAAAGAAGAAAATCCACAAAAAGGCGAACACGATATAAGCGATTTGATTTCGATTTGTGCTAATAAAAGACTTCTTTTATTTTCATTTATAGCACTTATTCAACAGGGGGTTCAGCTTACAACATCGATGTCGTTTACAAATCAAGTTTTGGGAAATCTCAGCGCATCAAATACTTTGATAGGAATTTCATCGATTATCTATATGATTTCATCAGTAGTCTTTTCGGCACTTTCTTCAAACAATGTATTCAAAGGTGGTCCGAAAAAATTAATTCCAACAGTTTTAATAATCATAGCAATATATTGTGTATTAGTTCCGAGCGTAAACAGCATACCTATTATAATGATGTTGCAAATACTTCCTGGGACTTCGAGCGGAATTTTATTCTCATGTGCAACTTCCGAAGCCATGAAAGAAGTTAAGCCATTCCAAAAATCAACTGCAATGGGATTTTTCCAAGCATTTTACGCAATCGGAATGACTGCATTTCCTATGATGACAGGAAATTTGGCATCTAGATTTAGTATGTCTGCTGGATTTTTCGTATTAGCGGCTATTGCTATTTGTGGTTGTGTGATCGCTGTTTGTTTTTATAGATTTGAAGGTAGATCTAAGCAAATTGACAAGGCAATTTAGGGAGATAAAATTTTTAATTTTAGATATTTATTGTGAAAATTTTTTTGAAATAGGATTACTCCTATATATCATAAAAAGGAAAAAAGCTTGTAGGAACTTTCTACAAGCTTTTTGTTGGATGTTTTATTTAAATTTTTGAGAGAGCGTTAGTTTTATATATATATTACTTTCCATTTACATTTTATATAATAGCACATATGTTCGATTAACACAATAGATTTTTCGAATGTATGTTCGATTATTTTTTTTAAAAAACTGCTGTGAAATAAATTAAAATTTTATTCTACAGCAGTTTTCTTTATATTTATATAGTTTTATCTAGCTATTTTTCTAATAAGCTTTTCATTTTCGGAATTGGACAATCTTCAAGATATTTTTTTGAATCCTCACCAATACTAACTCCTTTATCAATCAAGTATTTCGCTATTTCATAATCGCCTCCTTCAATCATTTTATATAATAGATTTTGGCGTTCTTCCTCATTTATTGATTCTATGTCGAAGTTTTCTAATAATAATTTCATCAATTCCGAATTGCCCACATTTTCTGCATTATAAATTATATGTAAATTAACCTCTGCACCATGCTCAATCAACATTTTCGATGTTTTTTCAAGATCATTATAAACTGCCAAACACAAAATTGTTTCATTAGGATTGTCGATATATGTGTTTATATCAGACATTTTGCTTACTAGATATTCAATTCCCTCAATATATTCATCATTCGAACACTGCATACCGTAACTTATAATTGTATAAATATCACTGTCCGACAAGTCAGTATATTTATAAATCATTTTTAGAGTATCCAAATCACCACTAAGTGCAGCATATCCTATTGCATCGCTCAATTCCGTAGACTTTTCTTTATATTCCATTCCATTTTCCAATAGATATTTGGCTATATCTTTCTTTGCATATGTTATAGCAACAGTCAATAAATCCTGATTTTGTGAATTTTTAATTTTTAATTGAGTTTCGTCCAGCTTCTTTATATAATTCAAATTTCCAAGATAAACATTATAGAAAACTTCCTGATTTTCATTTAAATCCTCTCTCTTAACTTCGCCGATACTTATCAACCAATCCAACGCCACATATTCATAATCCATGACGCCTTCTCCATCTGATGCTACAATATGTCTCTTCGTATTGTTCGATATTTTTACACCATCATTATAAAGTAATTTGGCCATTTTTAGCATTTCCTTATCGCTCACATATCCATCACCCATATATGTTATCGCATAATCTATACAATTATCTCCGCTAGCATCTAGCGCATTTTTATCTACATTTCTATCTATCAATTCCTCACAAACGTCATACATTCTATTAGTAACCGCACACATAAGCGTAGTCATTCCGTTCTCATCAACATAATCAACATCCGCACCATTTTTAAGCAATAACATCGCCATTTTTTCGTTGGAATTAGATATACTCACCATCAGTGGATTTTCTTCTTCCGAAATATACTCATAATTGGCAAACTTATTCACATCAGCCCCATTTAAAAGTGCCCACTTCGCCATTTCATAATTATCTTTTGTTACAGCTTCAGAAAAAAGCTGCTGAACAGTCGCACTTGTGTCAAAATTTTCTTCACTCGACTCGCTTACACTGTCACTTATACTCATCTGCATCGTCTTTTCTTTTGAACATCCGATGCAGATTAGCGTGGTTAGTATTATGAATAGTAGTAGTATTTTTTTCAATGTTATACCTCCTTGTTTTTGATTTTGTTGTATGGTTTTATTTTACAATATTTTTAGGGGGAGTGGTTTGAAAGTTCTATGTTTTTGCATTAAAAAAGCCAATAGAAAAATTTTTTCTATTGGCTTTAAACCTTCATATTATCTATCGGTCGCTCTATCGTTCTATTTTTTTGTTCTTATCGGTCACTTATTGGTTTATAATATCTTGTAATTGCGAGATTATATAGGAATTATTAATCCAAAAGCTTTGTTTTGTCATCCATCTTCCATCTGGTAATTCATCACCATTTACGTATGTTCCTTTCCCAAATATCTCTCCATCTTCAAATTTATAAAATGTTTTTGATGTATGTGGTCTAATATGTATAATTCTATTTGCATTTTTATTAGGTAGATTATTTTTTATAATAATACCATTCTTAGTTTCCTTCTTTTCTAATTCTGTACCTTTTTCAACAGTATCTCTAATATTCTTCCATCCTTGATATAAATCTACATTTAAATCTTCATATGGCATGTTCCATAACTTACAACCTTTAAGTACATAGTGTTCCCCTTGTTTTTTATAAACAACAAATAAGAATTTTGTTGTCTCAAAATACTTGAATAAATCTGAATCTTCCCATTCTTGTTTTACTAATTCTTTAAAACAAATAGTAGGTAATGAACTACTTTCAACCATATTACCATTTTCCTCTATTCTAACAGCTTTTACTACGATATTTGCTTTTATAAATTCTTCAGCTTTATTAGATTTAATTCCTAGCATTCTATATGATAAATCTATCCATTGTGCTTTATTGTTATTATATTCTCTATCAAATAATAAACATAATTCTTCATCTGTTTTTCCTATATTTTTATTAATTTTTGATTTAATATATTCATCAAATGAACAGTTCTTAAGGTCATCTACATCTCTAATTATCGGCTCTACATTTTCTTCATATGTATTTTTATTTGGAATTATATAATTATTTAATATAAAAGTCATGTATGTATTCTTATAACAAAAAGCCCTCTTTTTAGCCTTAACATTAGTATTATAATATTGTTTTACTAAACTTTTCTCAGCAGTGGATCCCTTAGTACAAGCTCCAAGATACATAGTATCACTCTCTGATAATTCGTGTGCTTTACCTGCCTTTATTTTATCAACTATAATTTTATAGTCTTGTTCTATAATCTTCAAATCAGCCTCTGTTGGTTGAAATAAAGTAGCATATCTAATAGTATATAATAAATTATCTTTTATTCTTTTATCTCTTAAATAATAAATAAGCAGCAGTAATTTGCACTTATTCCATATATGTGAATCATATAAATTATCTTCTATCTCTTTATCATAACTTATCATACCTAATACTAATCTTTCACCAGCTTTAAAAGAGCCATTTTTCTTCTTCTCAAAAGGTGTAACCTTTAATTCAACGCCTGCTTCAGGAAAATCTGGTTCTGATATACTATTTGCATTGTACCCAAAATAAATTTCTTCTAGTAAATTTCCTAATCCGCCTTTTCTAGAACGATTTCCATAATATAATGATGTATTCTCTTTTATTTCTCCTTTATTTAACTCTTTAGAATCTTTTTTATTTAATTCTATAATATCCTCAAATGTATATCCTATTAACTTTTTAGCATACTCCTCTATACTTTTTGGACTTGTTCTATCATATTTTTCAATATAACTCAAATTCCCCCACTCCCTTCAAATATTAATAATATTTTATCATAAATATCCTTAAAGGATAAATTTACAAAAAGGAATTGTTTTTACACAATTTCTTCCTTTAAAAATGTTTATTACATATTTTTCAACTATTCATACTAACAGCTAATTTCTCATCCTTTTTATCTGGTTGATTTAATTTTAATTTAATAAATAAATCATCTATTATTTGAGTAATTTCTGACCTTTCTAGTTCATCTAAAATCATCATCGCACCTATATTATTCAAATATTTTGTACTTTCTACCCAATGTCTACGTTTAATTTTTATACCTTTATTTCTTAGTTTTTTTATACTCTCCATTAACCCTAACGCAATATTTTTATTTGCTATAAATCCACTAGAAGATAAAAGAAGCATCGCAGATGCAAAATCGGTTCCAACCAATGCACGTACTAAATGCCATGGATTATTCTCACACTCATCATCATAAAATAGATATCCTGCCCACCAAAGTCGAGATAAACAATTAACATATGCTGATCTTCTAGGTCCATATGTAAAGAAAAATGAGGTTTCAATTTTTCCTTTTTTTGATGCAATCTGTTCTTTTTGTCGATATTGAACATAATCCCAGTAAGTACTATGAGCCAACCCTACCCATAAACGCTCATCAATTGCTATTTTAGGTGAAATAATATCTTTTAATCCACCATACATGCGTTTTATATTTTCAAAATCAGTATCAATATATTCGCCTTCACAAACTAGCTCAATTGTATTACCTGGAAAGAGTTCTTCCTTGAGTCCATTGTTATCTTCAAAATACTTATTAAACCATTCCTTATTTCCTTTTTTATAATAATCAATATTTGATTTAGCGTTAACTTTTAACTCTGCTAGTGCATTATCAGTAACATAATTTAATTTCATTTTCCCCTCCTATGAATTAATCTTTTTAAGTTCTTCAAACGCCTTTTTTATAGGATTTTCAAATATTATTTGAGCAATAGCTAGAGCTGAATTTTCTCCCTCACTATCAAAATCAATATCTTTTACATCAATACCTTGATTATCCAGCCAAGATTCGATAACTTTATACCAATGTAATTCTGTAACTGAACTATCATCATCATTTGCAGCTCCTTGCATTCTTTTTAATACAACCATCATAACTGGTAATATAATAATCGACATACAAATATTTTCAAATTGTCCTGAACCTAAATTACAATACAAATCTCGTAATCTCCCAGGCAAGCTAATAATAATATATTCAGACTTAGAAGTATCCACTCTTAATGCATCAAGTGAATCATCATTACGCTTAGTAATCCTAATAATAGAATTTTCATTATATTTATTTTCTATAGGAATTTCCACCGCATTACCTATAGCAAGTATATTTCCTCGACTCAAATAAAATTTCATATCTTTAAAATCCATATTAAATAACGGATTCGTATATTCCTTAATTTCTTTAGCAGCAACAATAAATGTATTTATCTCAATTTTTTCATTTAAGTTCTGTTGTGGTAGCTCTATTATAATTTCATCTCTAACAGATTGATAAGCCTGCCTAAAAGATGTTGTAGGACATTCCATATGAACCAAATAGTGTGCCTCTCCATTTTTTATAAGGTTTTGTATTGCTTTATTATCTAAATTAAAATTGAATCTCATTTTTGTTTTTTCTATATCATACCAAGCAATATCTGTTGTAAAAGATGAATTAATATAATCATCTGATATCTCTGATAGAATTGGATATGAATTCATTCTTTGTTTAATCTTCATAATATCTCCTTATACTCCAAACTAAATGCCCCATAATAATTAAAATCAATTCTAAAATCTATCTTAATCCTTTCACTATATTTAAGATTATTTAAAACTATACATTCTTCTTTGATAGCATCAATTTTTGCATTTCCTGAATTAATCTTGGCATCTCTAATTTCCACTTTGTTACTTCCATGTTCTCCTACTAATTCTAAACTTATCTCAGCTTTATTTGATGTATTTGGTATATTTATAAACATAGTATATTCACCATTAGATTTATCTACACACATAATCCTAGAAGTAACATCTACAATTCTAGCTACTTTACCTTTACCTGTTTCACTTGGCTTTCTTGGTTTTCCTGGTTTTTCTGATTTCCCGGGTTTACTTGGTTTAGCTGGCTTACCTGGTTTACCTGGTTTACCTGGCTTACCTGATTTACTTTTAATTTCTTTATTCTTTTTATTATTGACCATATTTACTTGCTTAATTTCACCTACAACAGGTATAAGTTCAAGACCTTTTTTATCTTCTTTTTCTTTATCTCCTAATAAATTATCTGGTAAAAAATCATTTATTCCAAAAACATCTACTGCTTCTACATCATTCTGAGAAAAAATATTTCTAATTTCATCTCTTATATATCTTTTTAATCCATTATAAATTTTCTTTTTTTCTTTATCTGTTCCTGGATCCCATTTATCATGAGCTGGTGGTTCCATACTACGAAAAATACGATTCATATTCTTCCCTGTCATAAGTAATATTCCGGTAACATTAAGACCAGATGGTAATCTATCTAATTCAAAAATTTTCATACCATTCTTTCTTGTCATCATTATTCTTCTATTTGAATTTTTTTCTTCCATTAACAGTAGCTCACACTCTCCACTTTTAAATCCAAATTCTTTTCCATAATCATTATTATCTAATGTTATAGAATATACATTTTTATCTTTATTTGAAAGCACTTTATAATAATTTTTTAATGCTAATATACTATTATTATAGTCTTTATCATTATTTAGCTTTAAATCTTGTATTACATTACCTAAATTTTTTGAATTTAAAGTCTTATTTTGCACAACAATCTCCAATTCACCTCTATGAATTGATACTAAGTAGTTTAAAAGAACTGATTCTATAATCTTGGATTCCCATTCATCTATATCCTCAAATCCCATAATATATATATCTGTACCTGGCTCAGTTCTGATATATCCCTCTTCAAAATCAGCAAGTCCTTCCATAGCTAGTAATTTTTTTGAATCAGTAAAAAAACCTTTACCTGTTGTATAATCATCACTTTCCACACTTTGCTTATCTATAAAAGAAATTAAACTTGCTACACCTATACAAGAAGAATAACCATACTTATCAAGTGTAGAATAAAAAACTGTTCTTAAATTTGATGCAGAGAATGGAGAAGACTTTCCAATACCAAAACTTCCACCAGCATCATCATTTTTCTGTGATGTACCCTTTTCTTTAACTAGTCTACTCCATGGCTCACCGATTTTTCCATCTTTCGCTCCAATTAAACCTGTTGTATTATAATCACTTATCCTTAAAACTTTTATTTCTGATTTATTAAATATATCTTTGGCTTTTTTTATAAACTCCAAAGCATCATTATCCTTTGTCATATCATTACAGTATCCTAATATACTTTCAAACCTTTTTTTTCCTGGAAATTCATTTACAGGTATTGAAAAACTATTAAATTCAACCTTAACAGGTTTATTGTCTGTTGTTCTAGCATCAATAGAGTTTTGAATAATCTCTCTAGCAAGAGAATTAAAAATATCTATAGAAAACATTGTTATTCCTGCATCATTCAGTCCAACAATTTCCCCGTGACTTGCAGATGAAAATTTCCAACTAGCTTTATTATTCATATTAATTATAATCCCCCTTTAATTTTATAAAGAAAATTTGTCCTTTCTTTTTTTAGACTTAAACTTTACTTTTACTGCTTTAAGTTCTTCGTCAATAGCTGAAAATATTTTTTTTACATCTTCATCTGTGTATTCATAATTAGATTTATTAGAACAATTACCTAAAAGTTGTATATCTTTTAATATTTTATTTGTTCTATTTGTTGCTATTTTTTTAAATCTATCAATTTTTTCCTGTTCTGTACTCAATTATATTCTCCTTTTTATGTAATATATTATAAACATTACAATATATGTAATATATTGTCAATTTATTAATAATATACTTTATATACTGAATATACTGATTTTTTTATTTTTTAATGGTATTTAAATTTTATAAATAATATATATACAAATAATAAAAATGGAATGTTATCATCTAACATTCCATTTTTATTATTTGTATATTAAATTTCTTATTTATTTTTCATTATTAAAAATATCTTTAATAGATTCACCCATCTGAGCAACTAAACCTACAACCAAAGCATTACCCATACAGAAATACCTGAATTTCTCAGTCATACCAGTATTAGTCCAGTTATCATCAAAACCGTTAATTCTTTCAGCTTCAACAGGCGTAATTATTCTCAGTCTTTTTGTAGCTGGGTCTTCTACTACATGACTACTTCTATTTACTGATGATTCACTTGTGAGCATAGTTCTTGCTGGTCTATCAAGTGGATCTGGAAAAGCTAGCGGTCCTTCACTGAATATATATTCATGTCCACTTTTACTAGTTCTAGGAATTTTTTTAGCACCTTTTAAGTATTTCCATTTTTCTAGCTTTTCTTCACCATCAATATAATACTTTTCATCTACATCTTGTTCTAAAATATCTCCTAATAAGACTCTATTGCCGTGATAATCTGCTTCTACTTGCTCCGTATAAATAATTCCATTTATCATAACCCCTGAGTTTTTAAACTCTAAACTAAAATTATCTGATATATCTATTATCTCTTTTCCAACAATAGATACAGTCTCATAATCTAAATCATTTTCTTGGGCTGCTAACATACTAAAATCTATTTGTCCACCTTCTACTCTAGATACGTCTGTTGATTCATCTTGAGTAATAGGGAATTTTTTTATGAAAAACCCATCTTTATGAATCATAGATTTTAAATTATCTCTATTTATATTTTTTGCATAAGTAGTATCATTTCTAAATGCAAAAATAAATACCCTTCTTCTTCTTTGTGCAAATCCATAATCTGCTGCATTTATAACTCTCCATTCAACTGAATACCCAAGTTCGTGGAAACAAGCAAGCATAACACCAAAATCTCTTCCTCTTTGACTTGCTGGTGACTTAAGCAATCTATCTACATTTTCTAGTAATACAAATCTAGGTTTTTTTGCCTTTAAAATTTCTGTTATCTGCCACCAAAGAACTCCTTTTTTTCCTTCAATTCCTTTTGCACCTGTCCTAGCAACTGAATAATCCTGACATGGGAAGCCTCCCACTAATAAGTCATGTGCCGGTATTTCATTTTTATTAATTTCTGCTATATCTATATTAACATGGTTTTCCGTGCCAAAATGATTTACATAACAATTATATGCATGTTGAAGTTTTCTTGATGGTTCCCATTGATTTGCCCATACAAAATTATATTCCTGTGATGACTTTTCTAATCCGACTCTAAACCCGCCAACACCCGCGAATAGCTCGCATACATTTATCATATCATATCTCCTCTTTTTATTCATTATTCTCTCTTTTTAGTATACCTCAAATTAAAGTGCTTGAAAAGATCAAATTTTAGGTTTAATTTTATTTTTATATAATAATTTATATATATTATTGCCAACAAAGGCATTTTATAAATATTTATATATTAGAGATATAATTTTTTGTCGAATATAATTCAAAATTATTCAAAATAACAACTATACAACTTCTTTCCACTTTCCAAACAAAAAGCAACCTCACCCTCTTTAATATCCAATCCTTCTAACAATTCTTCTATATATTTTCTATCATTATAAAATGCATATCTTTCATGTATAAAATAACCCTTATCATTTATCTCATCTACTAATGCTTGGGCATACTCTGCATTGATGAGATTTCTAAATTTTGAATTTCTATTTATATAAATAAACATATTAATAATATCGCCATTTAAATAGAAATTTTCCTCCATAAGTTCAATTAAGAAATATATATTATTTATTACATAATTCATTATTTCCTCATCTTTTATAGAATTTAAAATCTTTTGTAGTTTCTGTTCATCAAAATTTTCATATTTTTCATTTATTGCTTTTATTTCATATTCACGCATTTTGTTTTTTATTATTTTTATATCCATAATTTTACCCTCCATCTACTTTTTATTTGATTAGTTCTTATTTTTTCTCCCTAATTATATTTTAAAACAACTTCTTCAATATAATAAGCTATAATATAAGTAAAATCTAACTAATATAAAGGTGGGGATTGATTAAATGAGTGGATATTATGAAGTAAATATTAAAGAGCTACAAAAAAGTAACACCAAGGTCCGTGAGCCATTCGAACATCAAAAGATGGCTTTTAGGAATATGAATAAATTATTTACCTTTCCGATTAGTGGATATAAAGGTTCTTTGTTAGTCTTGCCAACTGGGGGTGGGAAGACTTTCACATCTGTTAATTGGATTTGTCAAAATGTTGTGTCTAGAAATATAAAAGTTTTATGGCTGGCTCCTTCTCTTTATTTATTGGAACAAGCTGAAAAAACTTTTAAGGAAGAACTTATTTGTACGCCTAACAGAGATTTTGTAAATATGAGAATTGTATCTAGCAGTTCTTCACATTGTAACAGCGGAAGCATCAAACCTTCTGATGATATTTTAATTTGCACTACCCAATCAGCAATTAAAGCTTATAATTCTGATGGATTATTAGACTCAAATGGCAATTTGGCAAAAACTCCTTTTAAAAAATTTATTGATAGCTTTCGTGATAATGAATTATTTATTGTCGTTGATGAGGCACACCATGCTCCTGCTTATGGTTGTCGTAACTTGTTACTAGAATTAAGAAACGATATAAAAAATCTATACATATTAGGATTGACTGCTACTCCTGTTCACAATGATGAACGTATAAGCGGATGGCTTTGGAAAATTTTCAACGAAGGAATTGAACGTGAAGGTATTTGTTATGAAGCCGATAAAACTTTACTTGAATCACAAAACATCCTGACACCTCCTAAATTTATTGAAAAAAACACTAATATGGAATTTGAAGTTGATGATAAAGTTTATAAAAATATTACGTTAAAGCATAAGGATTTGCCTGAAAATATAATTGATGAACTTGCTTCTAAGCAAGGCAGAAATGATTTAATAGTAAGTGATTATCTAAACAATAAAGATGAATATGGAAAAACATTAATTTTTGCAGATAGATGGTTTCAATGTGAATATCTCGTAAATGCACTTAATAAAAATGGTGTAAAAGCAAATTGTGTATATTCAAAAATCGCTAAAAAATCAAATGAAAATGATTCTGCTGGTCGTCGAAATAATAAAGACAATGAAGAAATTTTAAAAGACTTCCGAAACAATAAATATGATGTTATCGTCAATGTAAAAATGCTTACTGAAGGTGTTGATGTTCCCGATGTAAAAACTATAATGGTCACTCGTCAAACTACCAGCCCTATATTATTTACTCAAATGGTTGGACGAGCATTAAGAGGTAAATTAGTCGGTGGTGGCGACAAAGATTATGCAAATATCGTTTTATTTACAGATAAATGGACACGTTTAATGCCTTTTATAAAAGGTGGAACTGAGGATATAAAACCGATAAGAATTCAACGTAATCCTTTAGAATATATCTCTATAAAAATGGTTCAGTTAGCTTGTGATGATATCGAATTTAAAAAATATAGCGATGTTGATTTTATTGAATTTATTCCTTTAGGATGGTTCTCGCTTGAATACTCTATAATTCAAGATGATGGTCTTGAAGAAGCCGTCACTTTTGATAGGGTTATTGTTTATAATTTTAACAAAGATAAATATGAAGAAATGATGGATGACCTGTTAAAAACTGATTTAAGTGAATATAGTGATGAAGATATTCCAGACGAAGAAATTCTCACTTTTGCACAACAACTCAAAGAAAAATATTTTAATTATGATTTAGATAATTTTGATGACTGTTTAGAAGATAATATTATAAAAATAATTAGACATATTGCACAAAACGAATATAAACCTGAGTTTTTCGATTTTCTTGAAAGAAACTATTATGATTTAGATAAAATAGCAGATGACCTTATGACACTACCTATTAATAAATTAGGCCAAAGTTTGAGACCTATTTATTATGACCAAAGCAAAATGTGGGATAAAATTTTTGGCAATTTTGATGCTTTTCAAAGTATGGTAATTAATCTTATTCTTCAAAAAAATAGAGCAAGTGAAGATTCTAACTCCTACACTCCTTCTAGTAGCACAGATGATACAGTTCTTACAGATGAGTTACGAATACAGGTTTTTGAAAGGGACAATTATACTTGTAAATGTTGTGGAAAAAAAACTAAAAGAGGAAGAAGCCTTACTGTTGATCACATACGTCCAATTTCAATGGGTGGAAAAAGTGTATTAAGCAATTTACAAACACTTTGTAGCGAATGTAATACTATGAAGGATAGACAAGAAATCGACTTTAAAATTACTTCTTCTCCATTAACTGAACCGAAACCATTAAATTTATCAATAAGACCAAGTCAGACTGAAGATCCTAAGAATATACTTAAAAGGATTATAAATGATATGTATCACTGTTGTGCAGTGTGCAATATAAAATACCATAAGAGAAAAAGTGGTGAGTTTTATTATAAATGGCTTATTAAATTATATGATGGAAATAATCCAGCTTGGTTAGAAAATCATAAAGATGAAATTTTAGATTATATCCACAATGTATTACATGAGGAACATGTTACAGATATTATTATTAAATGAATTATAAGTAATACTTCCCCATTAAAAATAAAAAACAGGAAGTTATAAAATGAAATTTACTATTTTAGGTTTTTCACACCCCGCTGCCTACGACCTAGGCTTAGACGTAAACGAGTAGGCCATTCTTAGATGGTATATCGATTTTAAGGAATCTGGATATATGAATAAAAGGGTAATCGACGGAAAAGAATTTTATTTAGTCATATATGAATATGTCTTATTGGATTTGCCTATTTTAGGTATGAAAAAAGATGCTGTTTATAGAAGGTTTAAGAAAATGTGTGATAAAAAAATTTTTATGCTAATATCGGCTTCTCTATTGTTGAATATTGAAACTGATATTAGCATTTTTGTACCCCTGATATATATCTTAGTTCCCCCGATTTGAAAAATTGTATCACTGATTTATATCTTAGGACCCATGATTTATATCTTTGTATCACTGATATAAATCATAGCCCTATAGATTTATATCTCTATCTCTCGATTTTAAATCAGAATCCCTCTTATCTAAATCTTAGCCTTACGGTTTTAAATCTGAACTTGTCGGTTTAAAGTCTCGAACAAATAATAAATCTATTAAACCAATCTATTAAATAAATCCATCACACACATCTTTTAAATAAATCTTCCACACAAATAAAAATGCTGTGTTTTTATTTTTTGAAAGTCGTGTGTGATTTTTATTTTTTTATGAAGATTAAAAGTTTAATCTCATTATTTTAAGGTGATTTTAGCCCCTTGACTGAAAAAGCCATCGGCAGCTTCTGTCATAAACACTTCATATCCATCTGATGTTGTTCCTACAGATTCACAATCATCTGGTATCATTCTGCTATAATGCGCTAGTGGTCTACTTGTGTCACTCATATCAAGAACATATACAGCAGCTCCACCGTGTCCATGATCAAACATATATAATTTACTTTCTATGCTGTTCATAGAGTTATCTTCTACTTTTACGCTCCAATCACTTCCCCAACTTTTTGGAACTGTTACAGTAAAAAATTTATTTTCAGTAGTTGTACTTGAACTTTTTGATGATGTATTTTGTAATTTAAATGACTAGCACCTTAATTTTATTGTAGCAAATCATAGTAACACCCTCAATCAGAACGGTATATTAAGATAGGATCTTTATCTTTTATAAAAACTTATGTGTTATGGAATATAGTTTAAAAATTATTACAAAATAATCATATATAAAATATTGTAACCTGTATGTTTCTGTTTAATGTTATAGTTATATAGAATTTAAACTTAGGAGGTAGTTATGCATAAAATTTTAAATGTTGCTTTAATCGCTCATGACAACAAAAAGGATACGCTGGTTAATTTCTGTATTGCTTATGAGGCTATATTGTCAAAATATGGTCTATATGCAACAGGTACGACTGGTAAAAGAATTATGGATGAAACACACTTGGACATACATAGGCTTGCTTCTGGGCCTCTTGGTGGGGACCAACAAATTGGGTCTTTGATTGTGAACAAGGAAATCGACTTGGTAATATTCTTGAGGGACCCATTAACTGCACAAGCTCATGAACCGGACATCCAAGCTTTGATAAGACTTTGTGATGTTTATAGTGTTCCGATTGCGACTAATTTGGCTTCTGCTGAAATTTTTATAAGGGCTTTAAATGATGGGGAATTGAACTGGAGATTGGATTAAATTTATAAAAATAACCCTCTATGAGATGATTTTCACATACATGCTCATAAAGGGTTATTTACTTTCTGTCTATTTCAATAATTCGTCTAAAATTTCTTGTATTTCGTCTTCACATCCGCCGCATCCTGTTGATGCTTCAGTCATTTCTTTTATATCGTCTACTGTTTTTGCGCCATCTTCTATAGCTTTTTTTATTGTTTCATAACTAACTTCCATACAATGACATACGATTCTATCTTCCATATCTTATACCCCCATTTGTTATTTTGAGTATACCTATGAAGTTACTTTTGATGTCGTTTCCGTTTGGTATATCTTTATATTTTATATATACCCGCATTTTCTAACTAAAAACATTTTTGTTTATATTTTTGATTTAATTTGTTGTAAGTGGATTTATATCCGTTACTGCTATAAAATTTATAATATAACAACAATTTTTATTAAATTGAAAGGGGTAATTGTATGAATACAATAAAAATAAACGGTTTGGTGGGTGGATATCCAGAAATGATTGATGGAACTTCTGAATGGTATTATTCTCAAAAAGGCTCAAATGATTTTCTTGATTTATATGAAGCTGAAGAGCTTATTAAAGATGGTCATCCTTTTTACGGTATGAACTGTCATCTAATTCACTTTCCTGATGGTGAGGTATTTAGTCCTTTTGAACTTAGGGAAAATTTTTATGTTGATGCACCTGTATGGGATGATGGAAAGTTTTATTTTTTATGTGTTGATTTTTCTAAAAAGACAATTCAAATATATTGTTATTATCCAGAAGATAAAAAACTTGAACTTATTGAAAAACTGCCACTTGATTGTGTAAAGGATTGTTATAACCTAAAGCTAAATGTTTCTCCTCTTATGCTTGGACGAGATGCTAATGAGTGTGTTTTCCAAATCATTTGGCCAGAAAAAATCAGTTTTTCCATAGGTTCTACTGAAAGTCTTATGTTTAGAGATGGTGATGATTTATATTTTTCTGAATGGCATGAAGACCCCGATTATCATGAATACGTAATTATTAGAGATTTTCATACTGGTGAAATTAAAGATAAATTTTCAGGAACTATCTGCCGTATGCCAAACGGAGTATTTTGGAGATTTTAATTGTTTCATTTTCTAACTTTTTACTATAAAATATAATTAGAAACTATATTTCAAGGGGGCAAATTTATGTTAAGTAAAAGCTTAGAAAATGCAATTAATGATCAAGTTACATTTGAGTTTTACTCTTCTTACACTTATTTAGCTATGGCCGCTTATTGTGAATCTATTGATTTAAGTGGTTTTGCTAACTTTTTTAGAGTACAAGCCAAAGAAGAAATCGATCATGCTATGAAGTTCTATGACTATGTGTTCCAAAAGGGTGGAACTATAGTTCTTGGCGAAATAGACAAGCCAAAAGACACTTATAAAGATGTTGTAGAAGTATTTGAAACAGGTTTAGCTCATGAAGAATTAGTCACTAAAAAAATATATAGTATTATGGATATTGCAGTTGCTCAAAAGGAACATGCGACTATCAGCTTTTTAAACTGGTTCGTCGATGAACAAGTTGAAGAAGAAGATAACTTTACAACTATATTGAAAAAAGTTAAAAGATGTGTGGACAATCCTCATGCGTTGTATATGATTGATGATGAATTGGCACAAAGGGTCTATGTTGCACCTGCTAATAATGCATAATTTAGATTTTAAAAAATATTTTTAAGTTTATATAAAAACTGTGTAGCCTTGTTTCCGACTACACAGTTTTTTATAGATTTTATACAAATGTTTGGATAGATTGTTAAAGTAAGTTATGATTTTGTAAAAAATATTTTTCATAATGTATTTCCGACATGACATAGCATTCCCCGTTTTTTATATCTTTATTTACTATATCTTTATTTAGATAATTTTTTTATTATATTAAAAAGGATGAACCTATTTTTAATAAGTCCATCCTGTATTTAAAACTATTTTTCTATAGTAAATGTTCTTTTTGCAAGAGCTGTTTTGTAATTTAAATCAGTGAATGAATACGCTACAGCTGTATATTTTCCTACTTTTGTTGGTTTTTTAGATGAGAAATAAGGTATTATCTTATTGCTTACCCCTACATACATTATTTTTGTTTGTGAAGTTGTTCCTTCATAATAAGCTTCATGTTTGTAGTCTTGTCCAACTTTTATAGTTGCACCATTTTCTAGTGAGTCATCTGTAAATAATACTTCCTTATTTGCTCTTTTTATTAATAAAGTTCCCATTCCTATTGCAGTATTTGCATTGCTATCCATAACAACTGCTGTTCCAAGATAAGTTCCAGGTTGATTTGGGCATCCAAATGCAATTGATGTTCCTGATGGTATTACTTCTAGAACTTTTATGATTTGAGAAATATCTATACCTACTGCACCTAGTATTGTTTCACTTTTCTTTAATAGTTCAACTAATTCTCCAACATTAGCTATTTGAGCATTTCCAAGTAATTTTTTAAGTGTAGTTGATGCTATATCATTTCCTAAGTTTAAATCTACATATATTTTAGGTGATAATTTTACATTTACACCTGTGTAAACTGTTATATAACCACAGTCAGGAGTTACTGTTACATCAAGTCCAACTGCGTTTCCGTCGTATGTAACTTGTTTATTTTTAACAGAAACTTTTGGGTTACATTTTGTTATTTCAAAAGTACCAGTAAATTCAGTAGGTTTGTGGGTATCATCACCTTTGTATTGTATTTCAAAATCATAAGTTCCTACCTCAACTGGATTGAATTTTGTAGGTATACCTAATATTTTCTTTTTAAATACAACGTTATTTTCTTCAACTACATTTCCTTCCGAATCTATAACCTTATATGATAAAGTTTTTTCATTTCCATCATAAGGCACTTTAAGATCTCCGACTTCTATAGTTGTTTCCATTATTTCTGCAAATACAACTTCTAAGTTGCTGTCTTTTTCTATATTTTCTATTTTGTATGGATTTATTTCAACTCCATCTAATTTTACAGATTTAACATAATATCCTTCGCCTGGAGTTAAGCTAAATTCGTAGCTTTCACCTTCATTTATAAGTATATCTTTTGTACTTGTTATATTTTGATTTGCTATAAAGACACTACCTTCTCCAGTTATATTTATGTTTAAGTTGTGTTTTACTGCAACTTTTCCGAATACAACTTTAAGGTGTCCTTTTCCAACTGTAACTTGATTATTTTCTATCGCAACTGGTTCTCCATCTAAAGTTGCTGATTTAACTTCCATTCCTTGTGCTGGTTCTAGATTGAATGTATGAGTACTTCCTCTTGATATTACATATGCTCCATCTTCATACACTAAATCTTCATCAGTCGTTATAGTCCCTTCGCCTTCTACTTCTGTAGTTATTTTTTGAGAAAGTACTTTTTTAGATAAGCCTATGTTTATAGTAATATTTTTATTTGTATTATCTACTCCTCCAACTTTAGTCCAGCTTTCTGATGTAATAGGTTTTAAAGTTATTGTAACTACATCACCATCTTTTTCAACTGACATAAAATCTTTTGCTGTTGTTGATGCTTGTGTTAACAATGCTGTATATTTAAGAGTATCAAATTCATAACCTTCTTTAGGTTTTATAACTATTTGTTTTTCTTCATCACTTGAAACTAATGTTCCTGTATAAGTAGTTGTTTTTATTACAATACCACTAGTTGATTCATCTACATTTTCATATTCAGAATTTAAAGTAACTTTTCCCCCGTCATCAAGCCCTTCAATTCTACCGTATTGTTGACCTTCTATGTTTGCATTTACAGTTAGAGTTCTAGTCATTTTTTCATGAATTGTTCTTTGATTTGATGAACTTTGAACTTCAATTTTTTCGTTCTCTTCTACGTCTTTTTGTTGTTCTGATGATTTTTCTTCTTGATTTTCTTTTACTAAATCCTGATCTTCTTCTGTAGTTAAAACATCTTCTACTTGCGCCTTATTTATTTCTGCAGCAGAAACTTCAATAAGATTACTAGGAATAGCACTTGCCGTTATGACAGCACTTAATCCTAATGCTATTATTCTTTTATGCATATTTCCCCTTTTTCCCCCTTATTTTTATTGTATTTTACAAATACTATATAAATTATAATGTACTATTAGATTTAATACAATAATAATTGTAATTTTATGGAATTTAACAGTAAAAAGTAGGTTTTTCTATTTTTTAGTCTCTTTTCAAACTACATAAAAATTTTTTTTGATATTTAAAAAATTTTTTTGTTTTTTCGCAAGTTTTTACAATTTTCTACAGAGTTACTAGGATATAATATATCTTGTGTTTCGGTAAATATGAGGGTGCCGGGATGAAAGTAAATTATTAAAAGCATTATTAAAAAAATTATTTAGAGTTCTTGTGGTGGGGGTTACAAAACTCTAAGACTTAAGCAAAGCGCTGAAAATCATAGTACATAATAAAAATATACAAATCAGCTAGAAAAGCATTTCGGTAGGCCAACTGAAATGCTTCTTTTCTTATATAAAAAAAGCACCCCGGCAATTCTGCCGAAATGCTAATTTGGATAGTTATTTCAAAATCAACCTTATGGGGAGGTTAATTTTATATATTAAGTAGACCTTAATAACTTATTTACCACTCGAATTGTCCATCTTCTTTTATTTTGAAGAAGTCTGAATATCCAAGTTCAAATACTCTCTCTGCCAAATTATCAACTTTAATTTTTTCTTTGACAAGTTGAGTATATGGGCCAACATATGATATATCTCCTTGTGCGATGAATCCTATTAATACATCATCTTTGATTACTGCCATCTTATAATTGTCACCATCTGTATATGTTAATACGTCATAAGTATCATCTGGTGGTGTAATAAATCCTACTGAAACTGTTGGTATTCCTAAGAAGTTCATTGTATTTTTGAATTCAAATCTATCTTCTATAACAGCTTCTCCACATGCCATATTAGTTGCAGCTACTTCTGCTTGTTTTGTTGCTAATGGCCAAATTCCTGTGCCTGTTACATCTCCTGCTGCGTATATATCAGGTTTGTTAGTTTCGCCTTTTTCATTGATTTTGATTCCTTTTTCAGTTTCTATTCCTGAACCTTCAACAAGTCCTATATTAGATCTTACACCTGTTGAAACTACTAATAAATCGCAATCTATTATTTCATCATTTCCTAAATTAATGCCTTTTACTTTTCCATCTTCATCTATTAATACTTCTGATGCCATACGGTTCTTATAGATTTTTACGCCTTTTTGCTCAAATTTATCTTCGTAAGCTTTTGCAGCTTTAACATCTAGTTGTTTGTCTAGTATTCTGTCTTCTGATGCAATTAAACTTAAATTTCCGATGCCATCTATTTCAACTAATCCTGCTAGTGCGTCCATTCCTACAAGCCCAGCACCCATTATTACAATATTTTTTGCGTATTTTGCTTGTTCTTTTATTCCTATTGCGTCTTCTATATTTCTAAGCGGATACACATTTTTAGCTTCTCTTAAATTTTTAACTGGTGGTACGAATGCATTGGCACCTGATGTTATCAATAATTTGTCGTAAGCTAATTCTTCTTCGTTACCATCTTTTTCGTATTTAATTTTTTTATTGTCTGGATCAATTTCTTTTACTGTCGCTTTTTTAATCCAAGTTGCATTTTGTTTTTCCATGAAATCTCCATCTACAAAGTTAATTCCTTCAATTGTTCTGTGTCCTGAAATTAAATGGTGTAACATGCAACGAGAATAAATATTTTCATCTTTTGATATTACTATTATTTTTGCACTTTTGTCCAACTCTCTAAGTGTTTTTACTGCTGTAACCCCAGCTATACTTGCCCCTATTATCACATAAGTTGTTGTATCATCTTGTGATTTTGGCCCAATTTTATGTGCTGGAACTGTAACTTCTTTTGGTGCATTTTTAGGAGTAACATTATTTTCTTCTTTATCTGATTTGAATATATTCTTTATTTTATCAAACATTTATTCGTCCTCCTTTTGTAATTCTAATGCACCGCTTGGGCAGTTATATACACATAGAGGAATTTCTTCTCCTTGGCATAAATCGCATTTTATTATATCTTGTTTAGTTCTGTCATCTGGTTTTAGAATTCCATAAGGGCAACTCATTACACACATATAACATGAACCACATTTTTCTTTATCATATGAAACTATCCCTGTTTCACGGTCTTTTGTCATAGCCCCACTCATACATGTTGCAACACATTCTGGTTTGTCACAATGTCTACATGTTAGAGGGACTGGGTGTCCCTCATTATTTAGTTCTATATGATTTCTACTTTCTGTATCTACATGTGATAAATCTATAAAATATTTATCTTTATTTACATCTATAAAGCTATCAAATTTATGTTTTTCGCCACAATTTCTAGTCATGCAGGCTAACACACAACTTTTGCAACCTGTACATAAATCTTTATGAATTATTATTCTGCGCATTTGACCACATCCTTAAAAATTAATTATTTTAAACCTAAGCCTTTTCTTCTATCTAATATTTCTGATTCTAATGTATTAGCTGCTGATTCTGGGTCTGGATCTACTATTACACTACCTCCAGTTATATCTTTTAGTCCTTCTGTTAAAACTTGAGTTACTAATGGTCCTCCAGTTATAAATGGTGGTAAAGCTAGGTGAAGTGGTAGTCCTAGGGCTAAACCAAATGCTCCATCAGCTAATGCTTGTTCTTCTAACCATTGTGGTGCTGAAAGTGCTACTGGTAATTGTGGTATATCTACATTTAATGCTGCTGCTAATTCACTAACAACTATTTCGATTCTTCCTATTGCTAGACATGGTCCAAAGTTTAATACTGGTGGTATATTTAATTTTTTACAGACTGCTTTTAAGTTTTCTCCTGCTAATTCTTCTGCTCCTGGTGACATTAATCCTACGTTTTCAAGTCCACCTGTTGAACATCCTGCTGATAATACTAAGATATCTTTTTTGATTAATTCTTTTACTAATTCTACTGTGTGAACATCATGTCCGCCAGCAGTCATATTTGAACATCCTACTACTCCGACAACACCTTTGATTGTTCCGTCAGCGATTAAGTCTATTAACGGTTTCCAGTTTCCACCTAAGAATTCTTTTAAGTTCTTTTCACTTACACCAGTTAAAGATTCATCATAACCGTGATCTTTTGGTATATCTATAGTTACGTTTCCTCTTCTTGCTTTGTAAGCTTCTACTGCTTCGTTTATTAATCTGTGGTCTATTTCATCAAATTTATCTCTATCTAATTGGATTAATTCTGCATTTTTCTTTTTAGCTACATCATCTAAGCAAATCATTTTTACTTGTAATTTATCAGCTATCGGTTCAAGTCCTGGGATTGTACAGTTGAATTCTGAAACTACCATATCAACTGCTCCTGTTGCTAAAACTGCCTCACTTGTGTAGTTATTTCCTGCGTGACCTGCAAATATTTCTTTGTAGTGTTCTCCTCTTAATTGTAAGTCTTGGCCTACACATGTACATCCTACTAATCTGAATCCTTTTGCTCCTACTGATTTAGCTACTTCTACTACTTCTGGTAATTTTATTTTTTCTTGGAAACTTGCGAATGTTGAATGTTGATGTCCTGTTACCATTATGTTTATATAGTCTTCATCGATTACTCTGAATCCTACTGGAGCCATTCTTATAACTGGGTCTCCTAGAACTATATCGTTTAATAAGTTAGTTAAAGTTAAGCCATATAAACCTGTACAAATTCCTAATGATAAACAATGCATTAACATATCTACAGGGTCAGAACTTAAGTTAGTTGATGATTTTACACATCCATCAAATACTTCTGATTTAGCTCCACCTGGCATGATTCCAAGCTCTTTCCATTTATCAACTCTCATATGATAAGCTAGTTTTTCAACTAATTCCATTTTTTCATATCTTGGTTTGTATAAATCTTTTAGAATTGCGTCTGCTATTTTTACACATCTTTTATGTGGGTCGTCATCGAATATTCCTAATTCTTCTCCTAGTATGTTTAAAGCTTTTTCACTTTTTATAACTCCATTGTTTTCTCCAACGTGTTTTACGTTTAAAGCTGTATTTTCAACTACGTGTAAATAACATGCTGCCCCTGCTGATACTGCTCTTAAGAAGTTTCTTGCTACTATTGTGTCTGCATCTGCTCCACATATTCCTCTTGGTGATTTTGGAGTTACTCTACATGGTCCGTTTGAACATAATCTACAACAGACACCTTGAAGTCCAAATCCACATTTTACTTTTTGGTCGATTGTTCTTTGGAATGCTGTTTCAAATTCTCCTGCTTTTGATGCTACAAAACTTTCTAATCTCTTATCTGCACTTTCACACATCTTACAAGTATTACAATTCATTTTTATATTCCTCCCATTAATACTTTTATACTATAAAGTCTGTTTCTCATAATGTTTTCAAAGTTAAAAATATTTACTAATTTTTTAAATCTGAACTTTTTTAAAACTTTCATTTTATTTATACTTCATTTATACCAATATATTCCATTGTTAAACATATATTTTTTTATTTTTATATTTTATTTTTATTCTGTCTCATTTATTAGTTTAAATTCCAACCATTTATAATTCTTGATTCCTATTTTTAATTCCTAATAAGAATTGTTTTTTAATTTAAACATAATCCATTTTGATATTAATATTTGAATATGACATTATTTTATCAACCATTTTTTGGGGCAAATTCTTATTGTTATCTATAATAAACTTTGCTATAATTATAAGTGAAATTAAAATCATTAAAGGGGGATTTTAGTATGGCTTACAAAATAACTGATGAATGTATCGCTTGTGGTTCTTGTGCAGACGAATGTCCAAACGATGCTATAACTGCAGGAGATGACAAATACAGCATAAACGCTGACGAATGTTTAGATTGTGGATCATGTGCTGATGCCTGTCCAAACGATGCTATAGTTGAAGAATAATAGCAAGTAAAACTATCTGGGGATTCTTCCTTGGATAGTTTTTTATTCGGTTGACTTTGATGATTTTAAATTTCAAAAATAATGACATCAATTAAGGAGAAAATAATATGGCTTACATAATAGGTGATGCTTGTATAAGCTGTGGTGCATGCGAATCAGAATGCCCTGTAGAATGTATATCAGCTGGAGATGACAAATACGTAATAGATGCAGATAGCTGCATAGAATGCGGTTCTTGTGCAGACGTATGTCCTGTAGAAGCTCCATGTGCTGAATAATTTTGAATTTAATTTTTATTAAATAAAGCTAAGTGGTTTTTATCACTTAGCTTTTTAACGTTAAAAAAAAACTGCTGTATGAAAATCACGTACAATATTCTATACAACAGCTTAATTATATTATTAAATAAATATATCGTTATTCGTCTTCTTTCATTAGATATGATAGAGTAAATAAGCTTTCAGTTAAGTTTACATTTTCTACTATGATATCTTCTGGTACATTTAAATCCATAGGTGCAAAGTTCCATAATCCCTTTATCCCACATGCGACTAATCTATCTGCTAATTCTTGGGCCCCATTTTTTGGTACACATAAAATTCCGATATCTATTTTGTTTTCTTTAACAAAATCTTCAATTTTATCCGAGTCCAATATTTCAAATTCTCTTATTTTTAATCCTATTATTTTAGGATTTGCATCAAATAATCCTTTTATTTCGAATCCCGCTTTTCTAAATCCAGAATAGTTAGCTATTGCTTGTCCTAAATTTCCTGCTCCTATTAGAATTGCATTGTATGGCCTGTCTAACCCTAGAATTTTTCCGATTTCAGTATGAAGAGCTTCTATATTATATCCATACCCTTGTTGTCCAAATCCGCCAAAATTATTTAAATCTTGTCTTATTTGTGATGCTGTGAATCCTATAATTTCACTTAATTCTTTTGAAGATATTCTTTGTACGTCATTATCAAGTAAGTCCCCAAGATATCTGTAGTACTTAGGCAGTCTTCTGATAACAGCCATTGATATATTCTTACCTGCCATCTTCTCACCTCTTTTAATTTTAATATTTTCATAACAATATAATTAGATAATACCATATTTTTTAAATAGTTTCATATATCCTTGATTATATTATACCAAAAGTTTATAATTTTAGATAGCTTAAGGAGGTACAAAAACTTATGATCATCTTATCTTGTAATAATTTGAATAAAAGTTTTGGCGTAGATTCTATCCTTGAAAATGTTAGTTTTACTATAAATGAAGGCGACAAAGTAGGTATCGTTGGTGTTAATGGTACAGGAAAAACGACTTTATTTAAGATTATTTCAGGTGAATACGGATACGATAGCGGTGATATTTACACTTCTAAAGATTGTGAAGTTGGTTATTTAGAACAAAATACTAACTTTTATTCGGAAAATACTATTTTAGAAGAGGTTCTTGAAGTATTCAAACCTCTTATCGAAATGGAAGAAAATCTTAGACAACTTGAAATCAAAATAGCTGAAGAAGGAAGCAAATCAGATTCTAAAATCTTAGATAAATTAATGGATGAGTACTCTCATAAAATGGAGTTATTTTCGGCAAACAACGGTTACGGATATAAGTCTGAGGCGAAGGGTGTGCTTATTGGTTTAGGATTTAAGGACAGCGATTTTGATAAAAAAGTCGATATTCTTTCTGGTGGAGAAAAAACAAGAGTACTTTTAGGAAAATTACTTCTTAAAAAACCTACCCTATTACTTCTTGATGAACCGACAAACCACCTTGATTCTGAGGCAATCGAGTGGTTAGAGTTCTTCTTAAAACAGTATAGGGGTACTGTTATGCTTATTTCCCATGACAGATATTTTCTAGATCAAGTAGTAAATAGAACTTTCGAAATCTACAACAAAAAACTTAAAACTTATAATGGTAATTACTCTGATTTTATAGAGCAATCCAAAGTTGAAAAAGAATTAGAAATTAAAAAATACGAAGACCAGCAAAAAGAACTTAAAAAACAAGAAGAGTCTATTGAAAGACTTAAGGCTTATGGTCGTGAAAAACATCTTAAAAGAGCTAGAAGTAAGGAAAAGGCTCTTGATAAGGTCGATGTTCTTGACAGACCTGAGTTATATAGAAAAAAAGCGAAAATATCTTTCGACCCAGCTGTTGTCAGCGGTAATGATGTAATGCAAGTTAGAGATATTTCTATGGGATATGACGATAGAATATTATTTAAAGGGTTGAATTTTGAGATATATCGTGGTGAAAAAGTTGCATTAATAGGACCAAATGGAATCGGTAAATCTACATTATTTAAAATAATAATGAACGAGCTTACTCCACTTTCTGGTGAAGTTAAACTTGGTACAAATGTTAACGTGGCTTATTTCCACCAAGAGCAAAAAACTCTTGATTTAAACAACACTATTATAGATGAAATTTGGAAAGATAATACGAACCTTACTCAAACTCAAATAAGATCAATGCTTGGTGCATTCTTATTTGAAAATGACGATGTATTTAAACAAATTTCTTCACTTAGTGGTGGCGAAAGAGCTAGAGTTGCAATATTAAAACTGATTTTATCAAAAGCAAACTTCCTGCTTCTTGACGAACCGACAAACCACTTAGACATCGATTCAAAAGAAGTTTTAGAAAATGCTCTAAACGGATACACTGGAACAATTTTCACGATTTCGCATGATAGATATTTCTTAAACACTGTAGTTGACAAGATTTTAGTTCTTGATGAAAACGGAATTACTGAATATCTTGGTAATTACGACTACTACATGGCTAAAAAGAAAGAATCTGAAGAGATAAATGCTCATGTTGAGGAAGAATCTGAAAAAACTAAAACTCAACTTAAAGAGGAAAAACGTCGTGAACGTGAAGAACGTGAAAAACAAAAGAAAAATAGAAATAAAATTGCTAATACAGAAAAAGAAATTGAGCAAATCGAAACAAAAATAAGTGAACTTGATGAACTTCTTTGTCTAGAAGAAGTTTACTCTAACCCTGAACGTTCTAAAGAAGTTTCTCAAGAAAAATCTAACTTAGAAGATAGATTAGCTGAACTTTACGAGCTTTGGGAAGAATTAATGTAGTTGGGCTTTTTATAAATTTTCATAAAAATACTCCCTTTGATACTAGTTTATAGTTATCAAAAGGAGTATTTTTTATAACACATATGAAATTATATTCATTTTAAATTATAAATAAGCATAATTTCCGTATATGTGTTTCAAAGAAACCTACATTTTTTAGGATCTTTAGAATAGAGATTTCTTTATTATAGTATTATTTTATGGTTGTTTCTTTATTATAATTTTAGATTATTTTTTAGATTGTTTTTTGAGGTTATTTAATATATACCCAATTCTTCTAGTCATAATCACGAACTAATTTTATATATTTAGATGATACGTAACCTTCTATATCTCTATACTCTACTCTATAGAAACCATTCGAAGTTTTTCCTTCAACTTCAACTCTTGCACCCTTTGGTATTGAAGTTATTTTTGCTGAAGATGAACTAGGACTTCTTCTTAAAGTAAGTTTTGCTGTAGTTATTCCATCATAATCGTCCATTTCTCTATAAGTGTAATCTTTTTTATTTGTGTTAGTTCCTATTTTTGCATGTTTTTGAGATATGTAACCATCTCTACCTTTGTATTCTATTTTGTACCAACCATTTGATGTTTTTGATTCTATCTTAATTACTGTACCTTTTTTCAAATAAGTAACTTTCTTTGATAATGTTGATGCTCCAAGTCTCATATTAACATTTGAAGTTACAGTTCCTTTTTTCTCAACATCTCTGTATTCAGAATCATATATTTTTATATTTTTTGGTGAAACATAACCTTCTATATCTCTATATTCTACTCTGTACCATCCATTTGATGCTTTTCTCTCAACTTCTACTACTGCACCTTTTTTAAGAGTTGTTATCTTTCTTGAGTTTGATGTTGCTTTTGATCTTAAAGTAGTGTTTGATTTTATAACACCCTCATAATCATCGTAACTTCTAGCTGCCATTGTAACTGCTGTTGCCGGCTGTGCATTATTTGTATTGTTATCTGCTGATACTGGTAAAACACCCGATACTGCTATTCCTACCGCCATTATTGCTCCTAGCCCCATCGCCATATACTTTTTCATTTTCATAATCGTACCTCCTAATAGTGATTAATTTTTTTATTTTTTGTGCTAAGTTTTTTGTTGTTTTCTTTTGCTACTAAATACAACACCTAAAAAAATTTTGGGTACCTTTTTTGAAAACTTTTTAAAATTTTTTATTTTTTTCTAAAAAAAATAGAAGACTTATTTAATCTCCTATTTTAATAATTCTTCAATTATCCAAAAATGATTTTTTATCTCATATTCATTTTGCCAATCAAATGACATAAGTAGTTTATCCATCTCTCTTGTAGAGTGATCTGGATTTATTATAGCTACTGTAGATGAAAAAATAGACTTTATTTTTAATCTATCTTTATTTAAATAATTTGTTATATTTTCATTTAGAATAATGTCGTTAACATATTCCTTAGCCTTATTTACTACTATTTTATCTTCTTCACTTCTGCAACTTATTTGGTTTAAAAGTAATGTCTCAAGTGAACCACTTTCTTCAAATGGTATTATTATCGGTATAATATTGAACTCATATTCTTCATCATCTACATTAAAAAATGATTTATTGACCTTATTATTATTCAAACACTCTAACTTGCAATAATTTTGTATAAAATACTGTCTTATTCTATCTAAAGTTTCTTTTACATCATCTTCATCTCTGTCTGATACTATAAATATATTATCTATACAATTATCAGGAAAATTATTATTTAGATACATGATATTATCTATAACCTTTTTAAAGCTATCTTTTCCTCCAACAGGCCAAATAGCTACTCTATCATCTAAATTTTTACTTCGTGTATAAATTTGTGGAATACTTCTTTTTGTTTTCGGTAAAGTATAAAACTCAGTAAACTTTGCTTTTGTATCATACTTCCATTTTGGTTCATTCGATACTTTATGTAAATAATATCCAATAAAAGTTGCATCATCTATTCCTTCACATAATATAATATTTATCATACCCTTAGCTCCATCTCATATTCATTTCTATTAGTAAAAGCTTGTTTTCCTGTCAGTACTCTTGCATTAGTTTTCTTTTTAGAGTTTCTTAACGTTATGACTCTTATTATATCGTTTTTTTCATCGAAATCCTCATCATAATTTGCTGCTTTTAATAATTTATCTACCGATTCTAAACTATGTGTTGTTGCAAATAATTGAACATTTAGCTTTTTACAAGCCTTTATTATAAAGCTAAATACTTCTATTAATGCACTAGTATGTATTGCTGTTTCTATTTCATCAATTAACATTATTCCACCACTAGATTTTACTAGTATTAAACTTAAAAGTAGGGCCTTCTGCATTCCTGTTCCATATGAAAACATAGGCATTGTTCTTTTATTTTTGCTATGAATCCATATCATATCATCAGTTATAGATATATCAGTTATATTACTATCAAATATTTGTAAAACCTCTATAAATAATTCTTTTTGCTCTTGTTTAATTATTTCAGGATAAAGGTTAACACAGCTATTATATAGATTTACATTTGTAGACATAAATATAGCCTTATATATATTTTCTCGTTCATCAACTCTTATATTTTTTATAGGCTTTATTTCAAAAGAAATATTTTCCGGTTTGTTATTTCCATTAATTATTTTCATTGCCCCTTCAAAAACTGGATTAACATCTAGATCCAAGTCTAAATCCGAATTATTAAAATCTATTTCTTTTTTTATTTCTCCATATATATCTAATGAAATATTGTTGTTATTAGAATTTCCACCTAATTTAATATAGTAACTATCTCTCATATTTATATTTTTTTCATTTTTATCAGGCTCTTCTAATGTAAATGCCGATAAAATAGTATCTATAAAATTGGCTTGTGATGTTCTACTTCGAGAATTTATTACCCTTATTACATTTGCAATGTCATATGGCTGTGATAATATTTTTATTGCTTCTAATAAACTTGTTTTTCCTGAGTTGTTATTTCCTACTAATATATTTATACTTGAAAAATCTTTAACTTTTAAATTTCTAATTCCTCTGTAAGTGTCTATATCTAAACTATTTAAGTAAATATTCACTTCATATCACCTCCAATTTTACATATTATTTTAAGTATAACATAAATAATATTTTTTATACATTTCCATCTATAATTTTAAATTAACTCTAATAATTAAACTATTCTCTTTTACATAAAAAAAGACCCCCTTCTAAGTATCCATTTTTCATATCCACTTAAAAGAAAGTCTCTATTTATAAAACTATTATTTTTTAGCAGCTACTATGCTTATTTCAACTAATAAGTTTTCTCTAGCCATGTTAGCTTCTACACATGCTCTTGCTGGTTCGTTTCCGTTTTCTACCCATGCATCCCAAACTGAGTTCATATCAGCGAATAATGCCATATCTTTTACATATATAGTTGCTGATAATATGTGATTTTTGTCAGAACCGTATTGATTTAATATTGTTTCTGCTTTAGCTAAAACTGCAGCAGTTTGTTCTTTCATATCACCTTCGTCGTTAGTTAATCCACTTAAGTAAAGAGTTCCATTGTGTTCTACTACTTTACTCATTCTTCCTGTTCCTTCAAATCTTTTGATTTCCATCTTGTCTCTCCTATATGTTGTTATTTTTAATTAGGCAATTTTAAGTTGCTAATTAACGTCTATTTTTAAGTTTGGCACAGCATTTAATGACATATCGTCAATTTTTCCATTTATGAAATTATGATATCCAGCACAACCTATCATAGCTGCATTGTCTGTACATAATTCGATACTTGGGAATTTGATTTCTATACCTTTTTCGCCTGCCATTTTTGTTATTTTATCTCTAAGTGCTGAGTTTGCTGCAACACCACCAGATAACGCTATTGTTTTATATCCTTTTTCTTCAGCAGCATGTACTGCTTTTGTAGTTAAAACTTCTACTACTGCTTCTTGGAAAGATGCCGCAACGTCTTCTACTACTATCTCTTGTTTTTTCATTTTTTGAGCATTCAAGTAGTTTAGAACTGCTGATTTTAATCCACTGAAACTGAAATCATATGAATCATCTAAAAATGCTCTTGGGAATTCTATAGCATGTTTGTTACCTTGTTTTGCAAGTTTGTCTATTATTGGCCCACCTGGATATCCAAGTCCCATAGCTCTAGATATTTTATCAAATGCCTCACCAGATGCATCATCTCTAGTTCTTCCAAGTATTTCGTAGTTTTGATAATCTTTAACTTCAACTAAGTGAGTGTGTCCTCCTGAAACTACTAGTGTTATAAATGGAGGTTTTAAATCTTTGTGTTGTATATAGTTTGCATTTATGTGACCTTGCATGTGGTTTACCCCAACTAGCGGAACTCCAAGTGTGAATGCAAGCGCCTTTGCATAAGATAATCCAACTAAAAGCGCACCAACAAGCCCTGGTCCATAAGTTACTGCTATATGGTCGATTTCTTCTGGTTTAATTCCAGCTGTGTCTAATGCTTCTTGATAAACTGCATCTATATTTTCTATGTGTTTTCTTGATGCAACTTCTGGAACTACACCACCGAATTTTTTATGTAATTCAATTTGTGTTGAAACAACATTTGCAAGTACTTCTCTTCCGTTTTTTAATACAGCAACTGCAGTTTCGTCACAACTACTTTCTATCGATAAAGTTATTATATCCTTCATTATTTCACCGCCTCATATTTTAGCTATTTGTAATTTTGCTTTTTTGCGTTTATTAATTTTTTATTTATATCATCCATTATGCAAATGTCATATTTATAATTCTGATAACTGGTTCCACATTATTATCGCGTCTTCTCTATCGCTATAATATTCTTTTCTTACTCCTGCCATCTTAAATCCGTATTTTCTATATAGATTTTGCGCAACAGTATTTGAACTTCTAACTTCTAAAGTCATTGAAACTAATCCTTCTGACTTGCAAAGCTTAACCATCTCTTCTACTAATCTGTCACCTATTCTTTGACCTCTATAATTGCTGTGTACTGCAACGTTTGTTATGTGACCTTCATCTACAACAAACCAAACTCCAACATATCCAACAATTACAGAATCAAGTTCAGCAACAAGATATCTAGCCAAGTTGTTTTTTAGCTCGTCCATTAAAGATTTTTTTGACCATGGATCATCAAAACAATCTACTTCTACCATATGAACGCCCTCTATATCTTCTTTTCTCATTGGTCTAATTATTAGGTTATTTGTATTTAGTTGTGTGTCTAGCCCCAAAATTGAGTTTAAATCTTGGGTTAAATCTTGATTTGGGTTATTTAGATTTTCTCGATTCTTTTCCATTTTGAAACCTCACTTATCTCCAATATTTATTTTTATCTATTTTTGTTCTTGAAGTTTTTTCTCTTCTTCAAGTTTTCTTTGTTTTTCTTCGTATTGTTCTTCTGCTTGTGATTTTCTGATATATAGAGGATTCACAGTGTAGCAGTTGAATATATCTTTTCCTTCATCAAATTTAACTTTCGCAACTGAGCATAAGCTTCCTGCTTTTGTTACATTGTTTGATGCTGCTGGAATTTCTATATTTGCAATTTCTTTTATTTTGTCTTCGTATTTATAAACAGCTTCTCCAACTAATATCCACTCTTCTTTGCTTTGTGCTAATTCTTCAAGAAGTTCATCTATTGGTTGAATTCCTATTTCTTTTATTTCAACAAGTTTTGTACCTTCATAGTGGTATCTTCCTGTATAAACTTGATTTCTTTGTGCATCTAATATTGAGCATATCTTCTTATCACAAAGGTTCATATTTGCTGCTAAAACTTCTAGTGAATTAACTCCTATTACTGGAATGTCGTTAACATGTGCAATCGCTTTTGCTGTTGCCATACCGATTCTAAGTCCTGTAAAAGATCCAGGTCCTTCACAAACTGCTATTGCATCAATCTCACGTACGTTTAAATCACTTAGATTTAGCATATTTTCTATCATCGGCATAAGTTTTTGTGAATGAGTTTTTTTAGTGTTGATTGTATATTCACAAATTAATTTATTGTCCTCTATAACAGCCACACTAGCCGCCATAGAAGATGTATCTATCCCTAAAATCTTCATTATTTAGTCAACTCCTCAACTATTTTTTCGTATTCTTCACCATAAGGAATAAGTGTCATCTCTCTTCCCATGTCTTTGTATTTTAATTCTATTTTTAAGTAATCGTCTGGTAGTATGTCTTCGATTATATTTGCCCACTCGATTATGCATACCCCTTCACCATTTATGTATTCATCAAATCCTATATCGTACATTTCTTCGCTACATCCAATTCTGTACACGTCAAAATGATATAGCGGCATCTTCCCTTCATATTCGTTTACTATTGTGAAAGTTGGGCTTGTGATGTAATCGTCTACTTCTAGTGCCTCTGCCAAACTTTGAGTCATTGTTGTTTTTCCTGCCCCTAAATCACCGATTAAACAAACTATGCTCCCTGGTTTTAATAATTTACCTAATTTAAAACCAATCTCTCTAGTTTCTTTATCGTTATCTAGGTATATATTCTTTATCATCTGCATTTTTTTCATATTTTCATCTCCGTATCTAATCTCATATTTTAAATATGAACCAGATATTATTATATTATACTTTTTAGTAATTTTATAGGTTTATACGTTATTTTTTCAATATATATGACTATATTTATTATAATTTAAAGTATCAAAAACTAAAAGACCCGCCCTAGTTAAAGGACAGGTCTTTTTATTTATAATCTATTTAACACCTAATATTTTTTCCATCTTTTTATATAATGGTAAAATTACCACTGTCATGATTGCACCTTTTAATAAATTGAATGGTATTACTATCCAAATCATAAAAGTAAACAAGTCTGTAACTTTAGGATTTAATACTGTACCCATGTTTATTATTACATCCATTGGCATTACTAATGCATATAGAGGGAACACTATGTAGTAATCTACTACTGCACCGACTAGTGCCATAAATATTGTACCGACAATACCACCGATTAATACATTTTTATAAGATTTAACTTTTCTACATATAAAACAAATCATAAGTACATATGGTCCTGCTATTAATATGTTTGCTATCTCACCAACACCACCTGTTGTACTTCCTGATACTGCTTGTAATAAGTTTTTTATAACTACTATTATAAATCCAGGAACTGCTCCCATTGATAGTCCACCAAAAACTGCTACTATATCTGAGAAATCAAGTTTTAAAAATGACGGGAATATTGGTAGTGGTACTTCTATAAATCTTAAAAAATAAGATATAGCTGCCAAGATTCCTATTTGTGCTACAACTCTTGTAGACATTGTTTTTTTTGATTTTTGAGTATTTATACTTTGTTGCATAATACATAACCTCCAATAAAATAAATTATTATAGGTCAAATAAAAAAACTCGAGAGAACCTTCTTCTTCGAGTTTTATGAGCAATCATAATAAATAAATCTTTTGAATTTATAACTCTCTTCTCTCATCCAGACTCTACTGTCGGCTTTGGAATTTCACCAAATCAGCTATTTTCATAGTTCGCGGGCTTTACCGCCGGTAGGGAATTTCACCCTGCCCCGAAGATTTTTTCTAGTTATTTTATTTTCCTATCTTAATTAATATAATAATATCATTAACATATACTGTCAACAAAATTAATAATTTCACATTATACATTTATATACTATAATTATAATAATATCCATAGTTTTTTACTTTTAATCATATTTTTACATATTTTCGATATAATTTTTCATTTTTAATTTACATAGTATTATTTTTATATCTTTTTTAATATATTATTTGTTTTATCTTATTATGTTATGTTTATTCTAATATTTTTATATTGTTATTATGCTTCTCTTTTATAAACTACTTTTCCATCTATTATTGTGCATAATACATTACTTTGAATTTCTAGAGGGTTTCCATCCCAAATCACTATATCGGCATCTTTTCCAACTTCAATTGAACCAACTCTATCCTCTATTCCTAAAACTTTTGCTGGATTTATAGTTATTGATTCTAATGCTTTTTCCTGTTTCATACCGTATTTAACCGCTAATCCAGCACATATCGGTAAGTACTGAAGTGGTATTACTGGATGATCTGTCATAAGGCATATATCTTTCCCTGCATTAGATAAAATGCCAGCAGTTTCAAAAGTTAAGTTTCTAAGTTCAATTTTTGATCTCTCCGATAAAGATGGTCCTACTATTAATGGATAATCTTCCTCTAATAATTCTTCGACTATCATATGGCCTTCTGTGCAGTGGTCTATTGTAAGTTTTAAATCAAATTCTTGCGCAATTCTTATCGCTGTGAACATATCATCAGCCCTGTGTGCATGTGCTTTTAGTGGAATTTCCTTTTTTAACACAAGTATAAGTGACTCTAATTTTATATCATATTCTGGCTTATCTATATCTTCGTCTTCTTCTGCACATTTTAAATCGTATAGATATTCTTCACCTTTTCTAAGATTTTCTCTAAGTAATGCTGCAATCGCCATTCTAGTTTGTGGCGTATCTTCATTTGAACCATAGCATGATTTTGGATTTTCACCGAATGCCACTTTTGATGCAACTGGGTTTTTGATTACCATTTTATCTATTCTTCTACCATAAGTTTTTATTGCAGCTGCTTGACCTCCCATAACATTAGCACTCCCAGGAGTTGTACAAACTGCAGTTATTCCGCCTTCATATGCTTCTTTAAATGTTCTATCCATTGGATTTATACCATCAATTACATTTAAATGTGGTGTTATTGGGTCTGTTTCTTCGTTTCCGTCTGCACCTTCTACACCCATTCCATCTTCCCAAAGACCTAAATGAGTGTGAGCATCTATAAATCCTGGGTATATGAAGTTGCCTTCAGCATCAATTATTTCTAATTCTTCAGTTTCAGAATCTAATTGCTCTTCCACATTTTCTCCCATAGCCACTATTTTTTTATCTTTTATTAATATTCCTATTTTCTGTATTCCTTGAGTAATTGTATTTACTGTTCCGTTTTTTATTAATAACACTCTCTGCCTCCGATTTAATTGTATTTTTGTATCTATTTTTAAATTTCTTATTCTTTAATTTTTAAATATCGTGTTTTTAAGTTAACATATAAATTAGTTTAAAACAAGATGTAGGGTCTAAATATTAAACAAAAATCCGCGTCCGCATTTTTATATGCGAAAGCGGATTTTATTTAATAACATAAAGTTTTAAAATTAAAGTTTCATAGATAATGAAACACGTCCTTTATCTAAATCTATTCCAATAACTTTAACGTCTATAACATCACCAACAGATACTATCTCCATTGGGTCTTTTACGAATTTATTGCTCATTTGTGATTTGTGAACAAGTCCATCGTTTTTGATTCCGATATCGACAAATGCACCGAAATCGACAACATTTCTGACAGTACCTTTAAGTACCATACCTTCTTTGATGTCTTCTATTTTTAATACATCTGTTCTTAATATAGGTTTCATACCTTCATCCCTAGGGTCACGACCTGGTTTCTTAATTTCTAAGATAATATCTCTTAAAGTCGGTTCACCTATTTCTAGTTGTTTACTTATTTCTTTTAGGCCTATTTTTTTAACTCTATCGTCTATATCAGCTATATTTTTATCTTCAATATCTTTCATTGTATAGCCTAACATTTCTATCATCTTTTTGCATACATCATAACTTTCAGGATGGACACCTGTGTTATCAAGTGGGTTTTTACCATCTGCAATTCTCATAAATCCAGCACATTGAACAAATGCACTTGGTCCAAGTCTTTTAACTTTTTTAAGTTGAGCTCTTGATGTGAATGCACCATTTTCCTCTCGATATAAGACGATGTTTTTAGCAACTGACTTACTTATTCCAGAAACGTGTTCAAGTAATGAATATGATGCAGTATTTAAATCAACACCAACGCTATTAACTGAATCCTCAACAACTCCATCTAAAACTTCTGTAAGTCTCTTTTTATTTAAATCGTGTTGATATTGACCAACACCTATATTTTGAGGTTCGATTTTTACAAGCTCAGCAAGTGGATCTTGAAGTCTTCTACCTATTGAAATTGCACCTCTTATAGATACATTGATGTCTGGATGTTCTTCTGCTGCTAATTCCGATGCAGAATATATTGATGCTCCAGCTTCACTAACTATTACATATTGAGTGTTTAAATTTTCTTCTTTTATTAAATCAGCTATCATTTTTTCAGATTCTCTAGATGCAGTCCCATTTCCGATTGCTATTACATCTATATCGTATTTTTTCACTAAATCTAAAACTTTTTTTCTTGCTGATTCCATTTTAGCCTGTGGTTTATGTGGATATACAATTGCTTGGTCTAAGAATTTACCATTTCTATCTACAACAGCTATCTTGCATCCATTTACATAACCTGGATCAAATCCCATAACTATTTTGCCTTTTAGTGGCGGTTGTAATAATAAATTTTTGATATTTTCACCAAATACACTGATTGCCCTTTCTTGCGCATTTTCAGTTAAGTAAGCTCTTATCTCTCTTTCAATTGATGGGAAGATAAGTCTTTTATATGAATCTTCAATAGCTGAGATAATTGCTGCTTCGTTTTGTGAATTATTTTTATTTATATATCTTTTTTCTATGTAGTTTAATACTTTGTCGTTGTCTATTTCTAATTTAACTTTAAGGAAGTTTTCCTTTTCTCCCCTATTTATAGCAAGTACTCTATGTGATGCCATTGTTTTTACAGCTTCACTATAATCGTAATACATGTCGTAAACTGATTTTTCATCACTTGTATTTTGAGTTACAATTACACCGTGTTCTATTGCTAATTTTCTGATGTATTTTCTAACTTCGGCATCATCAGAAACAGCTTCTGCAATTATATCTAAAGCACCTTTTATTGCATCTTCAGCACTTTCAACGACTTTTTCTGCATCGATATAATTATTTGCCTCAGCATTTATATCTCCTATGTTTTTTTCTAAGATTGCATTTGCTAAAGGTTCTAATCCTTTTTCTTTTGCTATTGTCGCTCTTGTTCTTTTCTTTTGTTTATAAGGAGCATAAATATCTTCAACTTCTTGAAGAGTTTTTGCCTTAGCTATATTCTTTTTAAGATCTTCAGTTAATTTTCCTTGCTCTTCAATTATTCTAGTAACGTCTTCTTTTCTGCTTTCAAGATTTCTAAGATAAGTAAGTCTCTCATTTAATTGTCTTAAAGTTACATCACTCATCTCGCCTGTCATTTCTTTTCTATACCTAGCAATAAAAGGTATTGTATTCCCCTCATCAATCAGCTTGATTGTGTTATCTATATACTCTCTTTTAATTTGAAATTCTTTTTCTAAAATATTATATATATCCAAACTCAAACACTCCTTTAAAAAACAGGGAGCCACAATAATTGTGTAGCCCCCTTGTTTGATTTTTATTGACTTTTTATTTTATTCATTTTTAAATATTCATTTATGAATAAATTTATATTTCCATCCATTACACTATCCACATTTCCGATTTCCGCATTTGTACGGTGGTCTTTTACCAACTTATATGGTTGGAATACATAGGATCTTATTTGGCTACCCCATGTTATTTGTGAATACTTACCTTGTATGTCTTCAATTCTTTCTTTGTTTTCTAATTCTTTTAAATGAATTAATTTACCTTTTAACATTTTCATTGCAGTGTCTTTGTTGGCAAATTGTGAACGTTCATTTTGGCATTGAACAACAATTCCTGTTGGAATATGAGTTATTCTAACCGCAGAATCAGTTTTGTTTACATGCTGTCCTCCAGCCCCTGATGATCTATATGTGTCGATTTTTAAATCATTAGGATTTATTTCAACATCAATCTTATCGTCAAGTTCTGGTGTAACATCTACTGATACAAATGATGTATGTCTTTTGCCTGATGCATCAAAAGGTGATATTCTGACGATTCTATGAACGCCTTTTTCGCTTTTTAGATAACCATAGGCATTTGTACCTTGAATTAGTAGCGTAACACTTTTTATCCCTGCCTCTGGGTCACTTATCATATCTAGCGTTTTGACCTTAAAGTTATTTTGGTCAGCCCATCTAAGATACATTCTAAGTATCATTTGAGCACAGTCTTGTGCATCTAATCCACCTGTCCCAGCATTTATAGATAAAACAGCGTTATTTACATCATATTTTCCATTTAATAAAGTTTTTATTTTAACTTCATCTATTTTATCTTCAAGTTTTTTTATAGATTTTTCGATGTCATGTTCTATAGACTCGTCCTCTTCTTCTAAACCTAGTTCTATCAATATTTCTATTTCTTCTAAGTCAGAATTTAATCCTTCAAATTCAGCGATTATATTTTTTAAATCACTGTTTTGTTGAAGTATCTTTTGAGCTTTTTCATTGTCATCCCAAAAATCTTGCTTGTTTATTTCTTCTTCGTATTTTTGAATTTGTGCTTGCTTTGAAGCTATGTCAAAGGGAAACACCCAATTCTTTTAAATCTTTAGACATTGTCTCAACTGACTGTCTATAATCTAATTCTCTTAACATTAGATCCTCCTAGTTTTTACCACAGCAGTTTTTATATTTTTTACCACTACCGCATGGACAAGGGTCATTTCTTCCTACTTTTGTTTCCTTAACAACTGGTTGTTTTGGTTCATCAGTTGGAGCTTCTATATTATCAACATCAACTATTTGTTTTCTTTCAGTTGGTTGTTTTTCTATAGTTATTCCGAATAAATATCTAACTGTATCTTGTCTTATTTGATCAACCATTTCGTCAAACATATTGAAACCTTCTAATTTGTATGCTATTACTGGGTCTTGTTGTCCTAAAGCACGAAGGCCTATACCTTGACGTAATTGGTCCATAGCATCTATATGATCAATCCAGTGATTATCAACACATTGTAAAAGTATGATTCTTTCTATTTCTCTCATTCTTTCTGGTGTGATGATTTCTTCTTTTTCTTTATATATATCAAATGCTATTTCATATATTTTTTCTATTAATTCTTCACCTTGTAATGCTTCTAAACCTTCTACTTCTAAACTTTCAGCAGGCATAAATGCACCATATAGATAGTGTTTTAATTCTTTGTAATCTACTGTTTTATCGTCTGTGTATGCTTCAACAGCTGTAGCTATTCTGTCTTTAACCATAGATTGGATATATTCATGTATATCTTCACCTTCAAGAACGCTACTTCTTTCAGCATATATAACTTGTCTTTGTTTATTCATAACGTCGTCATATTGAAGTACGTGTTTTCTTATACCGAAGTTTCTACCTTCTACTTTCTTTTGTGCATTTTCAATTGACTTAGTTAACATTTTATGTTCTATTGGCATGTCGTCTTCTAAACCTATTCTTTCAACAACAGCTTTTATTCTGTCACTTCCGAATAATCTCATAAGATCATCGTCAAGACCTATATAGAATCTTGATGAACCTGGGTCACCTTGACGTCCAGAACGACCTCTTAACTGATTATCTATTCTTCGAGACTCGTGTCTTTCTGTACCGATTATAGCAAGTCCACCTGCTGCTTTAACTTCTTCTTGTTCTTTTGCAGCTTGTTCTTTAAATTGGTCATATAGATGTTCGAAAGTTTCTTTTGCTTTTGCTAAATCTTCATTTTCTGCTAATTCTTCAGCATCTATACTAGTATCAACTCTCTTGATTGAATCATCAGTAAATCCATGTTTCTTTAGTTCTTTTTTAGTTAAGAATAGTGGGTTACCACCAAGCATGATGTCAGTACCACGACCAGCCATGTTTGTAGCTATTGTAACTGCTCCAAGTCTACCTGCTTGTGCTATTATCTCAGCTTCTTTTTCATGGTTTTTCGCATTTAATACTTCGTGTTTTACACCTTTTCTCTTAAGTATTTGAGAAAGTAATTCTGATTTTTCTATTGATACAGTACCAACTAGAACTGGTTGGTTCTTTTTATGTCTTTCCATTATATCTTCTGCTACAGCGTGGAATTTACCATGTTCATTTTTATAAACAACATCTGGTAAGTCTTGTCTTATAACAGGTTTATTTGTTGGTATTTGAACAACGTCCATTTTGTATATTGATTTAAATTCTTCTTCTTCTGTTTTAGCAGTACCAGTCATACCAGCAAGTTTTGAATACATTCTAAAGAAGTTTTGGAATGTTATTGTTGCAAGAGTTTTTGATTCTCTTTGAACATGTAATCCTTCTTTAGCTTCTATTGCTTGGTGTAACCCTTCTGAGTATCTTCTACCAAACATTAGACGACCTGTAAATTCGTCAACTATAACTATTTCACCATCTTTAGCAACATAGTCTACATCTTTTTTCATTATAGCGTGTGCTTTTAATGCTTGGTTGATGTGGTGGAATAATTCAGTATGTTCAACATCTGTTATATTCTCAACATTGAAGTAAAGTTCTGCTTTTTTGATACCAGATTCACTTAATGAAACTGCTTTTTGTTTTTCATCTATTTCATAATCTCCATCTGATGGAAGCTCTTTTTCTTCTTCAGTTTTTTCTTGTTGTGTTTTACTTGGTCTTTTTAATGTTAATACGAATGTATTAGCATCTGTATATAAATGAGTAGATTTGTCCCCAGGTCCTGATATAATCAGTGGAGTTCTAGCCTCATCTATTAATATTGAATCGACCTCATCGACTATAGCATAGTTTAATTCTCTTTGAACTCTTTGTTCTTTGTGGATTACCATGTTATCTTTTAAGTAGTCAAATCCGTATTCGTTGTTTGTTCCGTAAGTTATATCACATTCATATTGTTTTCTTCTAACTTCTGGATTTTGTCCATGAACTATAACTCCTACAGTAAGTCCTAGGAATTCATAAACTTTCCCCATTTCTTCTTTATCACGTTTTGCTAAGTAATCATTTACTGTAACAACGTGAACACCCTTACCTTCAAGTGCATTAAGGTATACAGGTGCTGTTGCAACTAATGTTTTACCTTCACCAGTTTTCATTTCTGCTATTCTACCTTGATGTAAAACCATTCCCCCGATAAGTTGCACATTGTAATGTCTTAATCCTAAAACTCTTTTTGAAGCCTCTCTAACGGTAGCAAAAGCTTCTGGTAGGATATCATCTAATGTTTCACCTTTAGCTAATCTTTCTTTAAAAATATTAGTCATATTTTTTAATTCTTTATTTGTCATGGCCTCGAATTTAGGTTCCATAGCATCTATTTTATCCGCTACTTTGCTAAATGCTTTTATCTCCCTTTTATCTGCCATGTTGAATAAGTTATCTAAAAAACCCATTGTTTTGCATCTCTCCTCATCGCATAAATTATACTATTATACATTTTAACATAAAACTTGGATATTTAATATTAAATATTAACTTAATTGTCTTTTTTAATACTATTTTCGTTAAACTTTAACATTCTTTAGCTATTTAATATTTCCAACTTTATAAATTAATATGTATTTTACTCTTCTTCACTTTCTTCACTTTCTTCACTAGATAAATAAAATCCTGTGTCATCAAAACTTAATTTATCTACGTTCTTAAGCTTTCTATTAATCTGTCTAGTTCTAGTTCCAACCAATTTATCTATTTCTGAACTCGCCTGATTTAATTTATTTTGGGCAGAATTAAGTACCGTTTCAAATTTAGAAAACTCAGTTTTAACTGCCCCAAGTATCTTCCAAACTTCGCTAGAGTGTTTTTCAATAGCAAGGCTTCTAAATCCCATTTGTAAGCTATTTAAAAGCGCAACAAGTGTAGTTGGACCTGTTATATTTATGTTGTATTCTCTTTGTACAAACTCAACCAAACTTTGATTTTTCAACACTTCAGCGTAAATTCCTTCTGTCGGTAAAAACATAAGTCCAAAATCAGTCGTGTTTGGTGGATCTATATATTTATCTCTTATATCCTTCGCTGATTTTTTAATAAATCTCTCTAAATTCTTAGATGCCACATCTATTTGTGCTTGATTTTGCAAATCATACGCATCTAATAACTTATTATAAACCTCTAGTGGGAATTTTGCATCTAGTGGCAGGTATACCGTTTTGTTATCATAGTCTTTTCCAGGCAATTTTATTGCAAATTCTACTGTTTCTCGTGAACCTTTTTTAGTTATAACATTCTTTTCATATTGTTCAGGAGATAAAAACTGCTCTAATATTCTTTCCAGTTGAACCTCTCCTAATACGCCCCTAGTCTTTGTATTTGAAAGAACTTTTTTCAAATCACCAACCCCCGCAGCCAAGCTTTGCATTTCGCCTAGACCTTTATGTACTTGTTCAAGTCTTTCACTTACTACTTTAAATGATTCACTAAGTCTTCTTTCTAAAGTACTTTGTAGTTTCTCATCTACTGTAACCCTCATTTTTTCTAGATTTTCTTCAGTTGATTTTGTAAGTTCTACGAATTTTTCATTTTGAAGTTTAGTTAAATCATCTATACTACTTCTAAGATTGTAGTTAAATGCATCTAGCGTTCTCTCCATTGTTCTTGAATATGTATCAAATTGGTTTTTCTGTAAATTTGATAACTCAATCATATTTGATAATATAGTCGCACTCAATTTTTCTATAGAACTACCTATCTCAGTCCTATTAGATTGCTCATTTTTTCTAGATTCTTCTCTATTAACAGTAAATTCTTCTCTAAGTGCCTTTTCGACTGATATCAACTTTTGCTCCATATCTCTTTGCACAGGTCCCATATCAACTCCCTGTGGTTTGATAGATATATAAATATTTACGATTAATAGTATTATCACAATAACTAATAAAATCTCTATCATTGACTACACCCCTTTCTTTTTATTATTGACACTTTATCGTAATATAAGAACAGATAATCAATTTGATGCTATGACTGTAAATAAACTTAAAAAGGCTATCGGTAATCTATTACCGATAGCCCGTTACTTTCAATATTTAACTACTTTGTTCAATACTACTATTCATGTTCAATTAATCCATATCCGCCAGTTTCACGTCTATAAACTATTGAAATTTCATCAGTGTCTATATTTCTAAACATATAGAAATCGTGGCCTACTAATTCCATTTGTAATACTGCTTCTTCTGGACTCATTGGTTTCATATCAAATTTTTTGTGTCTTTCTATTACTATATCGAATTCTCCGTCTTTATCTTCAGCAGCATTGTCTTCGATATTTTGGAATCTGATGCTTTCTTGTCCTTTAGATTGATATTTACCTTTTAATTTGTTTTTATATCTTCTTAATTGTTTGTTTAATTTGTCATAAACAACATCTATTGCAGCATATAAATTTTCTTCGCTATCTTCAGCTCTTATTATAGGTCCATTTATAGGGATTATTGTTACTTCTATTTTTTGTTTTGCTTTTCTAGCACTTACAGTAACTTTAACTTCAGTGTCTTCATGTAGATATCTATCTAATTTACTTAATTTGTCTTCTACAGCCCCTTTGATTCCATCTGTAAGTTCTATTTTTTTTCCTGTTATTAATATTTTCATAAGAACAGCTCCCTTCACTATGTAAAGTTCATAGTATGTACTTCACTAATTATGATAAATTTTTTATGTTTTATTATATATTCTCCATGCGTTTTAAATATCCTTTTAATTTTTAATTTTTTTTTTAATTTTTTAAATTTTTTTTTAGAATATTTTTTTATATAATAAAATATTTTGTCTAAATGTGGATTAAATTGTCCACAAAACCTGTGTATAATGTGGATAACTATGTTAATAACTTTTTACTCGTTGAAATTCCAACATTTCTTAATTTTTATATATCCACAATACATATGTTTGGATGTTAGTAACATTGTGTTTTTGTGTGTTATTTTAAAATAGGTTATTGTCTATAGAGATTAGTCTTAGGAAAAATAATTTTAACTTTTGTAAATTTTTTATACTGGGATTCAATTTTTATATCCAAATTCATCTTATTACAAAGTTTTTTACAAAGATATAGCCCTATCCCAGTTGAATATTGTTTTTGCCTATCAGTTCCTGTGAATCCATATTCAAATACTCTAGGTAAATCATGATCTAATATTCCTTCTCCATTATCTTCAATAACCAAAACCACATTATTTTTATTGTTCTCACTATGTATTTTTATTATTTTTTCAGGCTTATTTAAATACTTAATGGAGTTTTGTAATACTTGGCATATTATAAAGGTTATCCATTTTTCGTCAATATAAACGTAGTTTTCTAAATTATAGACATCTAATGATATTTTTTTCTGTATCAAACTATCCATATAATTCATAATTGCAGTATGCACAACATCTTCAAGTAACACTTTTTTTACAAAGTAATCTTTTTCCACAGAATCACTTCTAGCATAAAATAACATCTGCTCTACAATATTATCTATCTTTTTAATTTGCTTCTTTATTAATTTATCCTCTTTATTATCACAAGCTAATGAAATAGCTGATATTGGCGTTTTTATTTCATGGACAAAACTCTCTACATAATAATTCTCGCTATTTCTACCGTTATGATTTTTAAAATTATTCCCGCACACATTATAAAAAATAAAACCTCTTTAACATTCTGGCTTTTTATAAATAATGCTATTATAGATGAAATTATAATAATACCTGCCCCTATACATCCAACTATAGTCGGAATACTCACAATTTCAAATATTCCACCAGCTATAGATGTTCCTTCAACAGCATTTTGAATAGTAATATCCAAACCATCTCGCGCTGCTGCAAAACAACAAACTACAAGACCGTATATAGCAAGAATTAATATTCTTCTACCCCAAAATTGTATATTATTCCTATTGATAAAACAATAAGACATAAACCCAATTAATATGAGAATGAGCTTTGTTGTAATTATAGTTGTAGTGTTTGAAAAATATAATTTCACACTATTCGCCCCTCTTTCCATACCAATCTAAAATTGCTTTTAGATTTTTTTCATCAACATATTTTCCTCCATGTAACATCATTTCTAACATTTGATCTTCCTCTTGCGTTCTATCTTGTTTATTAGCAAGACCTTTGCCTGCTGTTTTGACCATAATTGTCATCATAATTTTATAAATTCCATGAAGTTTTTTAACATCAAAACCACCTTGTAAAGTAAAGATTGGTATTGAATTTGGGATTTTATTTTTTGTTCTAACTTCTTTAACTTGAGTTCCTGTTGCCCCCATACCAACAGCACACACCGCACGCACATCATAATCTTTTACTACTTTTTTATATCCCTTTACTCCACTTGCCATAATCCAACCAAGATATATAATTTTACTGCCTGGTTTAACCTTATATTTTATTTCATCAAGTGAATAATAAGGCAAAGATAATTTATCACTTAATAACTTCGCATATTCTTTTGTTGTACCAGTATTTGAAGTATAAACTATTGTGTTCATTGCCTTCTCCCTTCTTATAATTTATTATTGTTTTTCTTAATATAAATTTTTTTATACAATATTTTTAATAACTATCCATTTTTTTAGAAAACCTATCAACATGTTTTTTTAACATTTCCGCTAAATCATCTCCTTCTCTTTTATTATCATAAAGACTATACATTAAGAAAATCGGACCATAAAACTCTATCGCCAATTGTTTTGCTTCTTCTTTTTTTTCTATTATTCCAGCAAATAGATGTGTCATATAGTCTATCGGTCCTGAAACAAGATATTTCTGATATAAATCTGACATTTCTTGATTTCTATACTGCTCTAAAGTAAGCATTCTTCTGAATAAAGATGGAAATTCTTCTTCCGTCCAATGTTTAAATTGTACTTCTGTATAAATTCTGATTTTATCAATAGATATTTTTCTATATCCCTTTATGATTTCATCCATATTCCCCTCTGGCATATTGTACTCTCTTGCCCTTTCATAATCTAATTCGTCCATTCTATTTATAATACTGTCAAAAATGTCTCTTTTGTTTTTATAATGCTTATATAATGCACTTTTCGCCATTCCTAATTCTCCAGAAATTTTGCTGATTGAAACAGCTTCATATCCATCCTGGGCAAATAGTTTAAGCGATGTTAATAAAATTTTTTCTTTTGTCGTACACATTTCAAACCTCCTTAGCGAACTATCGTTCACCTTATATTCATATAATAGTGAACGATAGTTCACTTGTCAAGTTGTAAATCTAACTTTTTTTGTTTTTTTAATCTATATATCTATTCCTCTATATTTTTCTTGTATCCAAAATAAGTTGCTACAAAGTATATCAAGTATATAAATAGGAATAATGACAAGCTATATAATATTGCATATAAATATGAATATTCGCTGCTTAGCGCTGGGTTAAGGAGATTGTTTAATGAGGTTGTAACTGAAATATCAATTATAATTGGGTAAATTACTGGGAATAAAAAGAATATTAATAGTTGCTTTCTGATTGTTTTATATATTTGACTTTGCTCTACTCCTAATTTACTTAAAATTGAATAATGATATTTATATTTTGTAGAGTCACTCAAAATTTGGATTGCCAAAATAGTTGCTACAATTGCGGTGAATATAAATGCTATATAAAAAAGGATAAATGAAAATATAGTTAATATTGATCGATTCTCTGATATCACATCACCTTTTACGCTTAAATTATACACATATAAATCGAATTTATCCTTATTGTTTGTCATAGTGTTTTCAACATATTTACCTATATCATCATATAACTTCTCTGTTGCAAGCTTTACTGTGTTTATCATTATGAAACTATCTAATATTTTCATATTCGAAAATTATTTCTTCTAAATGATGCTATGTCTCTATCTTTTATTTCTGTTATATCATTGCCGTTAATTATAATTTTGCCAGCTGTAACTGTGTCTATTGTAGAAATACAGTTTAAAAGTGTAGTTTTTCCACTTCCACTAGCCCCCATAATCGCAACAAATTCTCCTTCATTTACTGAGAATGAGATATTATCTATTGCCTTTGTTATATTGTTTTTTGTTCCGTAGTATTTTTTCAGATTCTCTATTTTTAAAATATTTTGCATAAAATCCACCTCTTATTTTTTTAGGATTTAAGATCTTAAATTTAATTATTTTTATTAGTTAACCTATAATTATTGTATCAACAAAAGGTATAGGATTTTATTACACTTTTGTTAGGTTGATTATTATATTTTAAAATTTAACCTAAACAAAATTACTTATATGTCTTAAAATATATAAATAGCTGAAAATAATATAAAAAGGAGTTTTAATAATGATAACTAAAGAAATGATAGAAAACGAAAAAGGTTATTATGCAAAATATTTTGCTATGGACCCTTCATTAAAAACAAATGCACAAAATTTATTATGGGAATTCAATAATACAAGGCCTGATGAAAGTGAAAAACGCGCTAGTATTTTACAAAAATTGTTTGGAACTTGTAGTCCTATGACTTTTATCGAGCCAAACTTCAAGTGTGACTATGGTTTTAATATTCACACACATGGATTTGCCTTCATAAATTACAATTGTGTTATGCTTGATACTTCTCCAATTAATATCGGTGAAAATGCATTTATCGGACCTGGTACTTGTCTTTCTTGTGCTGGGCATCCGATTTATCCTTCTGAACGTATTATTGAAGGTATTTCTACATCTAAACCTATAACTATAGAAAATGATGTTTGGATTGGGGCTAATTGTACAGTCTTCGGTGGAGTTACAATTGGGTCTGGAACTGTAATCGGAGGTGGAAGTGTTGTAACAAAAGACATACCATCTGGTGTTGTCGCTGCTGGAAACCCATGTCGTGTTTTACGTCCTATAACTGAAGAGGATAGAATAAACTTAACACAAGATTTTAGAGCTTTATAAATTTCACAAAAAAAGTAGGAGCAAAATGCTCCTACTTTTTATTTATCTTAAATATCAAATTATCAATTAATCAATCAAATTATTTTGTTACTAGTTCAACTTCAACTGGTATAGATTTTTCAACAGCTTCTCCGTTTATTATTTTTATAGCTGTTTCTACTGCTGTTGCACCCATTAAATCTGGTTTTTGAGCAACTGTTGCTACCATTTTACCTTTTTTAATTGCTGCTAATGCATCATCTGTTGAGTCGAATCCAACAACTACTATATCTTTATTTCCTATTGCTTCAACTGCACCAAGTGCCATTTCGTCATTGTGAGCGAAAACACCTTTTATATCTGAGTTAGATTGAAGCATATTTTCCATAACTGTCATACCTTCTGAACGGTTGAAGTTAGCTGTTTGGCTAGATACAACGTTTAATTTTTCATCTGCTACCTTGTGGAATCCTGTTCCTCTGTCTATTGTTGCACTTGAACCTGAAGTTCCTTCTAATTCAACAACTTTTGCATCTTTTCCAACTAAACTTACTAAGTATTCTGTTGCCATTTTTGCACCTTCAACATTATCAGATGCTATTGAACAATCTACATCTACACCATTAACTGCACGGTCTAGAGAAATAACTTTTATACCTTTTGCAATTGCATCTTTTACTGCTGGTGCAACTGCATCAGAATCAACTGGATTTACTATTAAAATACTTATATTTTTTGAAATTAAATCTTCTATATCACTTGTTTGTTTTGCTGCATCATCACCAGCATCTACTACTATTAAATCTCTTCCTTCTTCTTTTGCTTTATCTTTAGCACCCTGGCTTAAAGTTACGAAAAATGGATTGTTTAATGTAGATACTGAGAATCCTATACTTCCATTTCCCACTACAGCTCCGTCTGAGCCTGCACTTGATTCTTCACCTTCTATACTACATCCTACTAATGAAAATGCTAGTATTGCTGATGATACAAGAGTAACTATTTTCTTAAGTTTCATAATTATTCCTCCTAGAGTTAGGTTATTTTTAAAATTTTTATAATAATTAACGTTTACGGTCTGATAAAACTGCTATTAATATAACTAAACCTTTTACAACATCTTGGTAGTAAGAAGATACCCCTAAGATATTTAGTCCGTTATTTAATACTGCTATTATTAGAACACCTACAAATGTGCCCCATATTCTACCTCTACCACCGTTCATACTAACTCCACCAAGTGCAACTGCTGCAATTGCATCTAGTTCATATCCTGTACCTAGTGTTGGTTGTGCTGAACCTAAACGAGATAAAAGTACTAAACCTGACATAGCTGCCATTAATCCTGAGATTGCATAAGTAGCTATTTTAGTTCTATCTATGTTTATACCTGCTAATTTTGCAGATTTTTCGTTACTACCTGTTGCATAAACTTTACGACCAAAAGTAGTTCTTTCTAATATAAACATAAA
>JABLTT010018991.1_pt1 | contig 56226 bp, 50 predicted proteins | sample 7160061 | NCBI WGS metagenome assembly JABLTT01 (sample SAMN14651232, study PRJNA627086) | human gut metagenome | isolation source: feces | host: Homo sapiens
AAAATGAAAGATAGCATGTGAGCAACGATCGAATTCCATAGGAGTTTTGACGGAATCGCAGCTGGATCGGGCAATTGTTTGAGCGTCAAAGACTACTGGTTTCAGTACCTTTGAACGCGAGTTATTGCAGGAGATCCAGCGGATAAGCATTCTGTCAAAACTCCGTCAATGGAATTCGTGTTGCTCACATGCTATCTTTCATTTTTTCTCTAAATATTCAATGACCTTCAACTCATACAAATTAAATTTTCTCTACTTCATCCAAGTATATACAATTCGGAATCTCTCCCTCTTTCACTTTCTGAATCAGTTCTTCTTGATCTATCCACATAACCTCTTCAACTTCTTCTTGTTGTAGTTTAAGTTTTGTAATATCCACTGTTTCTTCATACATATAAACCGTGCTGATCTCATGATTCTTAAATTCTCTTCCATAGAAGTTTCCATTCATGCTTCCTTCATGCATACATACTTTTTTAAGTTGTTCTGGTTCTGCTTTGATCCCTAGTTCTTCTTCTAGTTCTCTTAATGCGGTTTCTAATGGTTCATCGCCTGCACTGATATGACCTGCGGATGAGATGTCGTAGCAGCCTGGAAAGGAGTCTTTTTGTTTGCTTCGTTTTTGGAGTAACAGGTCATACCCTTTTTCTGTTTTTCTTCTGATCCAGATATGAACGGTTCCATGTATGTCTCCATCTTCATGGACCAAAGATCTCTCTTTGATTTTTCCTGTTTTGTTTCCATTTTCATCTAAGATATCAAAAAATTCCAAGTCTTTTCCATCTACGACTGCTTGCACCAGATTTCCTTCTTCATATACCAATTTTAACGAAAAAAATGGTCTTCTTTCCTGCATATAACGTAGAAATAACCTGTCACCTTCCCACAGATCAAGGTCTAATATTTTTTCTTTGTCTACCCATTCTAGTACTCCTTCATCACATTCTTTGATCTCGCCTTTGAATTCTTCGATATGGTATAAACACATATATTCCCATGCTTCTTTTTCAGTTCCCATATCGGACAAAAATGTGACGATCCCACAAAATCTATATGACAATGGGGTTAGTCCTGTTTCCTCCATAACTTCACGAAACATGCAGTCTTCCGGGCTTTCTCCATGTTCAAAATGACCGCCGACTCCGATCCATTTATCTTTATTGATATCATGTTCTTTCTTGATGCGATGCAGCATCAGATATTTGTTATCTTTTTCTATATAGCATAATGTTGTCATTCCCATTTTTATTTTTCCTCCTTTCGTATATTGTAATTGTTTCAAAGAAAAGATACAATATTTTCATATGTGTAAAATATATTACACAATATCGACTATGTATAACAAATGCGAAATCTGGAGGTTTCTTATGAATATAAAATGTATTGCACTTGATCTTGACCGTACAACATTAAATGCAAGTGGACGGCTTTCTGACGGAAATTATAATGCTTTATGTCATGCAATTGAAAATGGTGTTCACATTGTGATCGCAAGTGGACGTTCTTTTGATACGCTGCCTAAAGATGTTCTTGCTGTGCCTGGAATTGAATATGCAATTACTTCTAATGGTGCTGCCATTTACCATATTCCTACAAGCACCTGTCTTCATGAATATAAGATGACACCTGCTTCCGTTGAATGTATAATTCAGATTGCTAAACAGCATGAGACTGCCCTTGAAGTTTTTATTGATGGCAAAGCTTATGCCCTGAAAGCTTATGTGGAAGATCCTGTTTCCTATGGTACAACTCCACAAGCAATTCCTTACATCCAATCTACAAGAATTCCTATTGATGATATTATTTCTTTTATTCGAGAACATATTGATCATATTGACAGTATGGATATTGTTGTCTCTGGCGAGCAGCAAAAGCAGCTCATTTGGAATGAACTTAAATATAATTGTGATGAGATCTATATTACTTCTTCTGTTTCGCAGCTGATCGAGATTTCTCATAAAGATGCCGGAAAACATTCCGGACTTCGTTTTATTCGGGAATATTTGAATCTAAAATCTGAAGAAACCGCTGCCTTTGGCGATGGTGATAATGACATTGATCTGTTAAAAGAAGCTGGTATCGGAATTGCCATGGAAAATGCTTCTTCAAAATGTAAGGATGCTGCGACCTTTATCACAAAACATCATGACAAGGACGGAGTTGCATATGGAATCACTGAATTTCTCAAAATATGACCAAAAAACATAAATTCATCATTTTTTAGACACAATTCTTTCACATTTACTGAGTATACTAAAACCATAGAAAGTAACAAACAAACTTACTTAGCTAAAACTTTTTTTCATACTTTTTCATAATACCGGAGACCCTCCTCGTCTCCGGTTTTCCTCATTTTATAAGCTTATATTTTTGCATAAAAAAAGAGGGAATCCCTCTTTTTTATCGATCTTCCATCTCAATATATTCTTTCTCATCTTGTACACTCTGATACGCAGGACGAATGATCTTATCCACATTTGTTAATTCTTCCAAACGATGGGCACTCCATCCAACGATTCTTGCCATCGCAAAGATCGGTGTGAACAATTCCAATGGGATATCTAACATACTATACACAAATCCACTGTAGAAATCGACATTTGCACTGACCCCTTTGTAGATTTTTCGTTCATCTGCGATTACTTTTGGTGCCAATGTTTCAATCATAGAATAGAGTTCGAAATCTTTTTCTCTTTCTTTTGCAAGGGCCAGTTTCTTTACAAAAGCTTTGAAAATCTGCGCTCTTGGATCTGAAATACTATATACTGCATGCCCCATTCCATAGATCAGTCCTTTTTGGTCAAATGCTTCTTTGTGCAGCAGTTTTCTTAAGTATTCTTCTACCTGACTTTCATCACTGATATCATCCACATTTTTTCTTAAATCCTGCATCATCTCAACAACTTTGATATTCGCTCCTCCATGTTTGGGACCTTTCAATGATGAAAGTGCAGCTGCGATCACTGAATATGTATCTGATCCTGAAGATGTCACGACATGGGTTGTAAATGTTGAGTTATTTCCTCCTCCATGTTCCATATGAAGAACGAGTGCAATATCTAACACTCTGGCTTCCAATTCTGTATAAGATTTGTCTGGACGCAGCATTCTTAAAATATTTTCTGCCATGGAACAGTTTGGATCTGGACGATGGATGTACAGGCTGTCATCATTGACGTAATGATTGTAACCATGATATCCATAAACTGCCATCATCGGCAAAACACTGATCAACATCAGACATTGTCTTAATACATTTTCCATAGAAATATCAGATGCTTTATCATCATACGATGCCAGTGTTAAAATGCTCTTTGTCAACGTGTTCATAATGTCTTTCGATGGTGCCTTTAAAATAACATCTCTTGTGAAATTCTTTGGAAGTGTCATACTCTGTGCCAAAATTTCTCTGAATTCTTTCAATTGTTTTTCATCCGGCAGTTTTCCAAATAGTAAAAGATAGGTGATTTCTTCAAATCCAAATTCGCCTCTCTTCATAAATCCATCGACTAATTCATATATATTATATCCTCTATAAAATAACTTTCCTTCACAAGGTACTTTCTCTCCATTGATCATCTCACTGGATTGAATACAGGATATATTCGTAAGACCTGCAAGAACGCCGACTCCATCGACATCTCTGAGTCCTCGTTTCACTCCCAGCTCTTTGTACAGATCTTTCTCTATCTCACAATTATCATGGCAGACTTTCGCCTGGCGTGTCAGAAAATCCTGCATCTGTGTTGTTGTTTCACTCATAGGTTACCTCCTTTGATCAAGGTCATTTTATAGTGTTTCTCCTATTTTATCTTTTTATTTGACTTTTGTCAAATATTGATTTTTGTTGATTATTGATTTTTATTCATAAAGTGGTATACTTTTAGTTAGAAAAACATCGAAAGAGAGGGATTTACATTGAATGATGTTTCTGCACTTTTTGAAATTTTTCCAATCTGTCAGAAATTTCTTTTAAACACGATCGACATACCTTCCATGGATCTTACCAAAACACAGATTCTTATCTTATTTGCACTGTCTGGAGGTCGTTCATTGAATATGTCACAGTTATCTTCTTATCTGGCATCATCTAAGGAACAGGCTACAAGAGCCGTTTCTCCACTTGTGAAGGATGAGTATGTCACACGTTTTAGAAGTGATGAAAACAGAAAAATGGTTTATGTAAAACTCACAGAGAAAGGAAACCAGCTGATCCTTCAGGAAAAAGCGCTTGTCAAAGAATACCTTTCCAAACGTTTTGAATCACTGTCAAAAGAAAATCAGGAATTATTTCATCAGTCATTATCTAATATTTTAACGATCTTAAAGAAAATGGAATAAATATTTTGGAGGTATTTTTATATGAAAGCAGACTTACATTGTCACACCGTTTTATCTGATGGTGCTATGCGTGTTGACCAGATCATTCCTTATGCGAAACGTATCGGCCTTGATTATATTGCAATCTCTGACCACGAATCAACACATTCCATTCCGGAAGCTGTAAGACTTGGGAAAGAGCTTGGTGTTCATGCGATTCCTGCCATGATGGGATATACTGGAACTCCGATCGGTCAATTACATAACGAATTATTCCGTGCTGGCGGCCCTCATAAATTTCCATACCGCTATATGGATGCAAAAACGGTCACGGATCTTCTTCATTCCTGCGGAGGCGTTGTCGTGCTTGCACATCCTGGGCAGTATAAAGCTGACAATGTGATGGAGATGATGATCGAAGAACATATGCTTGATGGAATTGAATTAAATCATCCAAGAAATGATGAAAAAACAAGAGAGCATATTACATCTCTTTGTAAGGAACATGATCTTTTCATGACTGGTGGAACAGATTTTCATGGATTATACACCAAAACACCTTATCCTTTGGGAAGTTTCTTATGTCCTAAAGAAGGACTTCATCGATTGATCCTTGCAGGAGAGCAGGCGAACAAAGCTTTCTATGAAAAACATCCTAAATTCAAAAAATAATTTTTTTATAAGGAAGAATCATTCTTTGCAGGATTCTCAAACAGAAAAATCCCTAATGGTTTAGAAACCTGTCAGGGATTTTTGTTTTAATATTTTTATTTGATATTTTATTTATTTAAGATACTCTTAGCAACGCTTAATCCATTCGCAGATGCCTGCTGTAATCCTCTTGTTACAGATGCTCCGTCACCGATCGCACGGAGTCCTTTGATATTTGTTTCAAAGTCTTTGTTTGTTAAGATCTTATTTGAATAGAATTTAACTTCTACACCGTAAAGAAGTGTCTCATCACTTGCCATACCTGGTGTTACTTCATCTAATGCATAGATCATCTCTTCGATGTCTTTCATGATTCGATATGGGAATACAAGTGAAAGATCTCCTGGAACAGCATCTTTTAATGTCGGTGTAATGTTATTTCTTACCAGACGTTCTTCGGTTGTTCTTCTTCCTCTCACAAAATCTCCAAATCTCTGTACTAAGATCTTGCCATCGCAAAGCATGTTGCTTAACTGTGCGATATGTTTTCCATATTGAATCGGCTCTTTAAATGGTTTTGTAAAGTTCTTAGATACTAATAATGCAAAGTTTGTGTTGTTTGTCTTGTATTCGTCTGCTTTGTATGCATGACCATTTACCACTGCCAGACCATTTTCATAATATTCTGTTGCTACTTCTCCCGATGGATTGCTGCAGAATACGCGGACTTTATCGTCGAATGTTGGCGTGTAATAAACAAGTTTTGCTTCATAAAGACTTTTATTTAATTCTTCCATAATCTCGTCTCGAACTTCTACACGGACTCCGACATCAACGGTTCCTACCTGTGTTTCAATGTCGTATTTTCTGCAGATTCCGCTTAGCCATTCAGATCCTTCTCGTCCTACGGCTGCTACGATCTCATCGGCTGTATATGTCTCACCTTTGTCTGTGACAACACCCTTTGCAACCCCATCTTCAATGATGATATCTTTGACCATGGTATCAAAGATCATATCAACACCTTCATTTAATAAATGTTCCTGAAGTCTTGAGTATATCTTGTACCCTTCTTCTGTTCCCAAATGTCTGATCGGACATTCGATCAGCTTCAAGTTTGCCTGAATTGCTTTCTTACGGATGCTTGCAATCTCTTCCGCTTCATCAATTCCGTATACTTTCTCATCAGCTCCGAATTTTAAATAAATGTCATCGGATTCTTTTAATAATTCGATCGTTCTGTCATATCCTAATATCTCTGGAAGGTTCCCTCCTACATCTGGAGATAAAGATAATTTACCGTCAGAAAATGCTCCAGCTCCGGCAAATCCTGTTGTGATAGAGCATGGTTTACATCCAACACATACCTTTGTATTTCGTTTTGGACAGGCTCTTCTTTCGATCCTTCGTCCCTTTTCGATCATAAGAACTTTCATATCTGGCTTATTTCTCTTTAATTCATAAGCACAAAATATAGCAGAAGGTCCTGCTCCGATCATAATAACATCATACTGATCACTCATAGTCATTTCTCCTTTTCCATGATGATACGTTGCATACCACCATATTTTGACATTTGTCTTGCTTCCCTGTAACCCGCTTTGACAAAGTTTGTCCGGCTGTAGATATTATCCGGATGAACGGTTCCAAGGAAGTATTCATATATCGTGTCTTCTAATTGTTTCTCTGCCTCTTTGAAAAATCTTCTCTGAAGCCCCAAACCTCTTGCTTTACTTGTCACAACTGCATAGTCCATATGTGCAACTTTGTGTATCTTATGATCGTCATAATTCAGATCATATCCAAGATTATGTTTTGACTCTCCCGGAAGATCGACAATAAAAAAGCCCAAGATCTCATTGTTACTTGATAAAGCCTTCAATGTAAATCCCCGGTCGCTTATGTGTTCTTCTATATATTGTCTGTTATCTGGCAGAAACCAATCGGAAACCTTCACAGTATCCACTGCTTCTTGCATCAATTGCATGATCGCATCGACATCTGCCCGCTCTGCTCTCTTGATCATTGTATGTTCCATATACTTCCTTATCTGTTATTCTCGGTTACATATTATTATAGCATGATTTTCACTTTTTTTGCAAAAATTATTTCAATAAGGTATACTGTTTTTATAGTTTTTTAAGGGCTTTTCCTTATACACATTATTTAGAAAAGGAATATATATATGATCAATCGTTTATGTAAAAGATTAAATCAAAATATTGAAGTACGTCAGTCTTTAAGTTCCCTGCGTCAGGAGATCAAGGATTCTTCTAAAAGAGAACTTTTGTTGTCTTGGATCCATGATGGTGATCTGGATTTATCCGTATTTTTAGAAAATGAAGATGCAAAAACAAGAAAAAATGCTGCTCTTTTGATCGGTGATCTGGCACTTTCTTCTGAAAGCGATGCTGTATTTCATGCTTATCAGACAGAAGATACACGTTTTGTAAAAGAGGCTTATTTAACTGCTTTAAAATCTTTAAATGCAGCTCCTTATGTGGACGTTTTCCGAAAACGTTATGAAGAGTTATCTCTTTATGAAGCTTCTGCCGAGGAAAAAAAACATGTAGAACATGAACTTCATGCACTTTCTGAACTGATCAATACGATCGAACCATTTAAGAAGCATAGATTTTTAGGCGGCCGTCAGACATTTCATTGTATTTTCCGCACCAACCCATTACACCCGGAAGTTACTGCTGCCTTGATGGAAGAATCTTCAGCTGCTGCTTCAAAAATGGGTGTGCGTGTAAAGACAAATCATCTGAATCGTTTATTACCGATCCGCACATACAATGAATTGTTATTTCAGATTCCAGGCATGGTTTCATGTAAACCTGATGCTGATGTTGCTGCATCCGTAATTGCTGGTTCCAACTTAATGGCATTATTAGAAAATACTCATGAAGGGGATTTCCCTTTTTATTTCCGAATCGGAGTGAAAAGCCGTATGGCACTTTCTGAACGTTCCAAATTTGCGAAGAAAGTTGCTTCGAAATTAGAAGAGCTGACAGCACATAAATTAAGAAATTCTACGTCTCATTATGAATTTGAGATCCGTATGATAGAAGGTAAATCTGGGGATTATTATTTATTAGTGAAATTAAATACGATCGTTGATCGTCGTTTTAGTTACCGCGAGGAGTTCATTCCAACAAGTATCAAACCAGTCAATGCTGCTTTGCTTGTGGAACTTGCCAAAGATTACATGATCCCGGATGCGCAGATTCTTGATCCTTTCTGTGGGGTTGGTACGATGCTGATCGAGCGTCAGAAGGTTGTAAAAGGGAATACTTCTTATGGTATCGATCATTCTCCAGAAGCCATTGAGAAAGCGATCTATAACACAAATCTTGCAGACCAGATCGTTCATTATATCAATAAGGATTGTTTTACATTTACCCATGACTATCCTTTTGATGAAATCTTTACGGAGATACCTTATGCGACTGGCCAGAAGACAGAAGCGGAGATTCGTGAGGTTTATGAGAAGTTCTTTCCATTTGCCAAAAGAGTTCTTGGACCTGAAGGAACGATCATTATGTATACAAGAAACCGTGAATATGTAAAACAGTTCGCTGTAAAATCCAATTTTAGAATTCTGAAAGAAATCAAGATCACACAGCGGCCGGAAAGTTATCTTATGATCTTAAAATAGGTTTTTTTAGGAAATTTATAATACAAGAACCATTCTGTAACATCATTTATACGGAATGGTTCTTCTTATTTTAGATCGTCTTATATTTATTTATGAAATTTTTGATTCTTCGTTTTCCCTCTTCCATATCTTTTGAAAATGCTAGTGCGTGTCCTGCTCCTGAAACAATATAGAGTTCTTTCGGTGCTGCACAGGCTTCATAATTTTTGATCGTCATCCACATCGGAACGTAATCGTCTGCATCTCCATGGATAAACAACACTGGAATCTTGTTTCGTTTCATGATTTCTGAGATACTGACTTCTTTCAATCCAAATCCTGCTACTACTTCACTGACCAAATCTACCATGTACATTAATGGAAATGGTGGAAGATGGAATCTTTCTTTGGCTACGTGTTTGATGATATCCCATGGAGAAGTGAATCCGCAGTCAGCAATAATTCCTTTTACATTATCTGGAAGGTCCAGACCTGCTGCCATTAAGGTTGTAGCACACCCCATGGAAATTCCACATAGAAAAATATCTTTGTTCTTGGCTGCCAGATGCCGATTGGTATACAAAATCCATCGTTTGAGATCATGGCGTTCTTTCACTCCATAAGTAATATAACGACCTTCGCTCTTTCCGTGGCTTCTCTGCCATGGAAGAAGAATGCTGTATCCAAGATTCCATAGAAATCGGACTTCTGGTACGAATTCGATGTTGTTTGTGGAATGGTAACCGTGCATACAGATAATGGTTCCTTTAGCATTTTCTCTTGGGATGTAGGCAGCACGCAGTGTTAGTCCATCTTTGGATCTGATTTCTTTTAATTCTTGTTCTTGGTGTTCTTTTAGCCATTCTTGTTCTTTTAAAACGTAATCAAGATATGGTTTCCATTTTTCTTTTTTACGGACATCTGGCTGTTTTTTTCTTCGACAGATCGCATAATCGAAGACAGTAAATGCAGATGCACTGACAATAGTTCCTGTGATTGCTGTTGCGGTTAATAGTTTTTGTTTGTTGTTCATATTTGGACCCTCATTTTACTGTTCACTGTTTTATTCTGTGATATCTAAGGTTGTTTCCCCTGTGATTTTGATTCCATGTTCTTTTAATAATCTAGCTGTGATTCCGTCTCCATCGATCAGCGTGCCTGTAAATGTTCCATCATAGACTTTGCCACAGCCACAAGATGGACTTTTTTCTTTTAGGATCGCTGTGTGACAGTTATATAACTTTGCAATTTTTAGTGTCTCTTCGGCACCTTTTTGGTATTGTTTTGTAACATCTTTGCCATCTTTTGCGATAACTTTGTTTTGATGTATTTCTGCCGGAATTCTTGGTGTTGGCAGTCCTCCCATGATCTCTGGACAGACTGGAATTAGTTCATGGTCTTTTAGTAATTCTATGATTTTATCATTTTTGTTGTTTTTTCCGTTATATTTGCAGTCGATCCCTAATAAACAGGCACTAACTAATATTTTCATTATTTTTCCTTTCTTCTACAGTGCTAATTCAAATCCATAGCAGCTTTTCTCGAATCCGTAATGTTCATAAAATCCATGAGCTTGTACTCTTGGCAGTCCGGAGTCTAAAGTGATTGCTTTACATCCTCGTTCTTTTGCCAATTTCTTTGCATGATCTAATAATTTTACACCATATCCTTTACCTCGGTCTTCTTCGTTTGTGATCAAACTTGATATATAGCAGGTAAGCCCTGACATCCAGAAGGTCTGAAAATAATCTCCATGGCAGAATCCATGAAAAGTTCCATCATCTTCTATTGCAAAAAATGCAAAGCTGTTTTCATCTTGTAGTACTTTTTCGAAGACTTTTTTCGTTGTTTCGTAATCGTAGGTGTTGTAGTCCCAGAGTTTTTTAATGTATTCATAGGCTGTGTCGAAATCTTTGATTGTTGCATTTTTGATCTTCATGTTTGGTGTCCTCCTTTGATGTCTGTTTTTTATTATTGTAGCATGTAAAATTTTTCTAGTAAATAAAAAGACAGGAAGCTGACCTTCTTTGGTCTGTTTCCTGTCTTTTTTTTAATCTTATAATCTCTAATTAATCTCTAACCTTAATATGCACTTCACGTAACTGCTGTTCTGTAATCTCGTTTGGTGCTCCGCACATCAGATCCTGTGCTGTTCCGCTCATTGGGAAAGCGATGATCTCTCGGATGTTTTCTTCGTTGCGAAGTAACATGATCATACGGTCTACTCCTGGTGCCATTCCTGCATGTGGTGGTGCACCGAACTGGAATGCATTGTATAATGCTCCAAATTTGTCTTTTAATGTTTCTTTGTCATATCCTGCGATGTCGAATGCTTTTTCCATGATCTCCATGTCATGGTTACGTACGGCTCCGGATGATAATTCTACTCCGTTACATACGATATCATACTGGTATGCTAAGATATCTAATGGATCTTTTTCATTCAATGCTTCTAATCCACCCTGTGGCATAGAGAATGGGTTATGTGTAAATCCTAATTTACCTGTTTCTTCATCAATTTCATACATTGGGAAATCATTGATGTAGCAGAAACGGTATGCGTCTTTTTCTAACAGGTCTAATCTGCTTCCTAATTCGTTACGGATCTGTCCTGCATAGATGCAAGCAGCTTTTTCTGGTGCTGCGATGAAGAAGATTGTATCTCCTTCCTGTAATCCAGCCATTTCAGCTAATTCCATCTTCATATCATCTGGAATAAATTTATCAATTGGTCCTTTGTATTTCAGTTCTTCTTTGACTTCTAAGTATCCAAGTCCACCCATACCGATTGACTGTGCGAATTTTAACAGTTTTTCATGCTGTCCTTTGGAAAGTTTTGCATGAACATTGATCGCACGTACTGTCTGTCCATGGAATGGTTTGAATGTACATCTCTGGAAGAAATCTGTCACATCGATGATTCTTAATGGGTTACGAAGGTCTGGTTTGTCACTACCAAACTGCAGCATTGCTTCTTTGTAGCTGAAGATTGGGTATGGTGCTTCTGTGATCACACTTCCTTCTGGTGCAAATTTCTTAAATGTCTCTGTTAATACTTCTTCTCCGATCTTGAAGACATCTTCCTGTGTTGCAAATGCCATCTCGAAGTCTAACTGATAGAATTCTCCTGGAGAACGGTCTGCACGAGCATCTTCATCTCTGAAGCATGGTGCGATCTGATAGTATTTGTCGATTCCAGATACCATCAGTAACTGTTTATACTGCTGTGGTGCCTGTGGTAATGCGTAAAATTTACCTTTGTATTTTCTTGAAGGTACTACGTAGTCACGAGCTCCTTCTGGTGATGATGCACAAAGGATCGGTGTCTGAACTTCTACGAATCCCATGTCTTCCATCTTTTCTCTTAAGAAACGGATGACTTTGGAACGGAATAAAATGTTATCTTTTACCTTTCTGTTTCTCATATCAAGGTAACGATATTTTAAACGAACATCTTCACGGATCTCTTTACTTGTTGCGATCTCGAATGGAAGATCTCTGTATACTTTTCCTAAGATATCGATCTTGTGTGCTTCTAATTCGATCGTTCCTGTAGGAATCTTAGGGTTAAATGTTTCTTCGTCTCTGTGCTGGATCACACCTTCTACAGATAAACATTCTTCTTTTCTTACATGGTCTAATAAACTTGTATCTCTTAATACGACCTGCATGACTCCATACATATCGCGTAAGTCGATAAATGATACTCCACCGTGGTCACGGATATTCTCTACCCATCCGGCGATCTTTAATTGTGCTCCGATGTCACCTTCAGAAATCTGGTCCATGGTTCTGGTACGGTACATGTCTGACATTTTCTTTTTCTCCTTTTTCTTGTATTCTCTATCTTGCGTTCAGGCGGTTTTCTTAGTTCCCTGTCACCTTAAAAACAGGTACAAAAAAAGCCCGTCCTGAAATTGTTACTTCAGGACGAACTGTATATCTCTAGTCCGCGGTACCACCTGATTTACTGTCTTGCAGTCTCTCTTGTGTGCCGGTTAACGCCCAGCTTACGTCGCACCTACTGACAGGGTTTGAATCTTGTTCTATTCATGTTCTGCGTTCAGATTGATGCTCGGGAGTGTTCTTCGCATAAATTCACTTTGCAGGATTCTCACTATCGCCTGCTCACTGGGAACGATAATTTATGGTACTTTTCTCCGTCTTTGCCTATTGAGTGATTATATTATATTGAGTTTTGTTTTGTCAATAGTTTTTCTATATGTATATTTAGATTTTCATTTTTATTTGTATGTCCTAGGGTGTGCAACCCGCAATTTTACATGAGCTTTTTTTACAAATCGCTGATTCGCGGACATTCCTTGCAAAACTCGCTTCGCTCAAACATTGCACCATGTCCGCTGCGAATTTATAAAAAAAGCACATGAAAATTGCTAATTGTTGCTCACCCTAGGACATACAAATAAAAATAAAAATCTAAATATACATAACTGAAGGTTATTGGCAATAACTAAAGACCAATATATGCTTATCATAGTCAAATCTACTTATAAATAACTTTTAGGTATTGTGTATACAATCCAAATTCCTAGTTATACTCCTGTTAAACTCTGGATTTTATTTCTTTTACTGATTTGAATTGTTTTATTTGATCAGTTCCTGATCGCTGAATAATGCGTTGACTGCCTGTTCGTAATTCTTCAGAGTCTGAACTTTACGGATCTTTTTTGCGTATTTTTCATGGTTTGTAAACATGACCGCTGCATTGTTCCAGAATTCTTTCATCTTATAGAGAACATTTTTGTCGCCGCTTAGGTAACCCTGATATGCTTCATAAAGTGTATCATGCATTTTCAGGAGTTCTCTTTTGGTCAGTTTCTGTCCATATTTGATTTCTCGTACAAGGGCTGGATTTTTTAGCAGACCTCTTCCGATCATCACTGCATCTACATCTGGAAATCTTGTTGTGATGTTGTCGTAGTCTTCTTTTGTTACGATATCTCCATTGTAGCAGAGTGGATTCTCACTGTGGTTTACTGCATATTCAAAGACATCGAGGTGTGGTTTTCCTTTGTAGAATTCCTGCTGCAGTCTTGGATGGATCGTTAGTTCATAGACTGGATGGCGGTTGTAGATGCTTAAGATTTCTTCAAATTCTTCTGTGTCTCTTAATCCGATTCTTGTTTTAATTGAGATCTTCATATCTAATGCTTCGAAGATCTCTGTAAGGAAATCATCTAATACTTCTGGTTCTCGCAGGAATCCTGAGCCTTTTTGTTTGGCTACAACGGTTCTTGACGGGCAGCCAAGATTTAAATTGACTTCATCGTATCCCAGTTCTTTTAATTCTTTTGCTGTTCTGATAAAATCTTCAGAACTTTTCGTTAAAATCTGTGGTACGATATGTAATCCTTCATTATGTTCCGGCAATACATCCTGAAATTCTCTTGTTTTGAATGTTCTTTTTCCATTTGGCATAATAAATGGTGTGTAGTATTTATCGATTTCTCCAAATAGTTGTTCGTAAATGTTTCGGTATAAGTAAATCGTGATACTTTCCATTGGGGCATAATAAAATTTCATAATAACGATCAGTTTCCTCCATTTAAATTATACTTCTTGACACTCATACCATTATATATGATTTACGAACCGAGGGCAAAATATATTACAAATACTGAAATCGCCAATCCAGACTTTATTTTTTCAACAATTGATGTTATATTAGTAAACAACGAGTGAAAATTTGAGAAACATTGATACAATTTATCAGCGAGGTATGAATAATGAAAGAAATGAAACCGATCAAAGAAGGTAAAGTTCGTGAAATTTATGACAATGGTGACAGCCTGATCATGGTTGCAACTGACCGTATCAGCTGCTTTGATGTCATCTTAAAGAATGATGTCACAAAGAAAGGAACTGTTTTAACACAGATGTCCAAATTCTGGTTTGACCTTACAAAAGACATCGTTCCTAACCATATGATCTCTGTTGATGTCAAAGATATGCCTGAATTCTTCCAACAGGAAAAATATGATGGAAACAGCATGATGTGTAAGAAACTTACTATGCTTCCAATCGAATGTATCGTTCGTGGATATATCACAGGAAGCGGTTGGGCAAGCTATCAGGAGAATGGTACAGTCTGCGGAATCAAACTTCCTGAAGGATTAAAAGAATCTGATAAACTTCCTGAACCAATCTACACACCATCTACAAAAGCAGAGATCGGTGATCATGATGAAAACATTTCTTTTGAAAGAAGTATTGAAGTTCTTGAGAAAGAATTCCCAGGTAAAGGACAGGAATACGCTGAACAGTTACGTGATAAGACGATCGCACTTTATAAGAAATGTGCTGATTATGCATTAGAACACGGAATCATCATCGCAGATACGAAATTTGAATTTGGTCTTGACGAAGACGGTAACATCGTCATCGGAGATGAAATGTTAACACCAGACAGCTCTCGTTTCTGGCCAGCAGACGAATACGAACCAGGTCATGGACAGCCATCCTTCGACAAACAGTTCGCCCGCGACTGGTTAAAGAGCAACGAACATGACTGGAAACTGCCTCAGGATATTGTTGATAAGACAATCGATAAATATTTCCAGGCATATAAGATGCTTACTGGGAAAGATTTGTAAGTAGTATTTTGTTGTATGGAATATAAATAAAAGAAAAAGAAAGATCATGAATAAGCAAAGTGGCACTCCGCATTTTTGAAAGCGTTTTTTACAAATCGCTGATTCGCGCCTGTTCCTTCGATAACTCACTGGCTGCGAGCCAAAATGCCCGCAGCTACGTTCAAACAATCGACCACAGGGCGCTGCGAATTTGTAAAAAACGCATTCAAAAAATGCTCATGTTGCCACTTTGCTTATTCATGATCTTTCTTTTTCTTTTATTTATATCCCATACAACAGAACACTATTCAAATCTCCACACAGAGAATGTATGTTAAACGGTATTGGTTGATAATTTCAGTTATCGAAACCACTGGTAGGTATGTATGTTTTACTATATTGGTATCTATAATAAACATCTGTCTGACACTACATAAATTAAAACCAATAACATTCAACATACACACCCACTTAAGTTTTTCAATCTTATAATTGTCCACACTTTAGACTTCTGGTATATGATAAAAACTAAATAAGCAACCGAAAGCGCAGCATTGGAATTTTGCCATATTTTGAACAAATTCGCAGCCCAATTGGACGAATGTCTGAGCGTCAAAGACTACTGATTTCAGTAACTTTCAACGCGAGTTTTCGTAGGAAATTGGGCGGATCAGCGATTTGTTCAAAATGTGAGCAAAATTCCACCGCTGCGCTTTCGGTTGCTTATTTAGTTTTTATCATATACTCAAAATCTACAGTTGGCCAACTACAAAATTTAAAAATCATCTTAAAATTTCTCGTCCAGTAAACACCACAATGGATCGTGGTTTCATCACATATTCACGATCAATGCGAATCTCTTCTCCTTCTTTATAGAAGTATTTTCCTTTCTCATCTCCATAAGTATCCACACTTAAGTACCATGCTCCATGGTTGGCGAGGTTTGGAAGTGTGATCTTTACTTCTTCCCAATAAGAATTGACTGCTACATATACAAGATCGTCTTTTCCTTTTTTGCGGTCATATCCTGCAAAGCTTACTGCCAGTGTTTTTGCATTTTGTGGTACTTCCATACGTTCTGCATTAACATCGTGTGCATGCATTGCTTCCATTCCACAAACTGCATTGTCCAGTTTCTTGCGGATAACTGGATGTTTTTTTCGATAATCGATCATAAATTTAAAGAATTCAAATAAATCTTTATTCTTCTCTAATAAACTCCAATCAATCCATGAGATTTCATTATCCTGACAGTAGCTGTTATTATTTCCAAACTTCGTATTTCCGAATTCATCACCTGAGAAGAACATTGGCGTTCCACGGCTGCACATCAAGATAGCACAAGAATTTCTGATCATGCGGTAACGTAATTTGAGTACTTCCGGATCTTTTGTGTCTCCTTCCATACCACAATTCCAGCTTCGGTTGTCATTTGCCCCATCGGTATTGTTCCAGCCATTTGCCTCATTGTGTTTATTATTGTAAGAATACAGATCATACATTGTAAATCCATCATGACATGTAAGGAAATTGATACAGGAATTGTATCCAGCGTAATTACTATTGCCCTCGGAGTAATATCCGCCATACAAGTCACCTGAACCACAAATTCTCCATGCAGCACTGTTAGCTTCCCAGAAATCACCTTTTAGATAGCCTCGCATCGTATCACGGTACTGTCCGTTCCATTCTGCCCATCGTTTGCTGGCTGGAAAGTTTCCTACCTGATATAATCCACCTGCATCCCATGCTTCTGCGATCAGTTTTACATTCCTTAGAAGTGGGTCATAAGCTAAACTTTTTAGTAATGGTGGATTATTCATTGGCATTCCATCTTCATCTCGTCCAAGAATGCTTGCAAGATCAAATCGGAATCCATCTACACGATAATGAACTGTCCAATGTCTTAAACATTCTAAGATCATCTGCTGTACTACTGGATGATTGCAATTTAGTGAATTCCCACATCCACTAAAATTATAATAATTACCTTCTGGAGTTAATAAATAATAGATGTTGTTGTCAAATCCCTTAAAACTGAAGAATGGTCCATTCTCATTTCCTTCTGCCGTATGATTGAATACAACATCCAGAATAACTTCGATTCCATTCTCATGAAGTTCACGGATCAGTTCTTTTAATTCCTGTCCTTCATTGTTGACTTCTTCCGCAGCCGCATAACTGGCATTTGGTGAGAAAAATCCAACGGTATTATATCCCCAATATTCAACAAGTTGCTTCCCATCCACTTCTCTTGCATTGATCATCTCGTCGAATTCAAAGATCGGCATCAATTCTACCGCATTGATCCCTAATTCTTTTAAATATGGGATCTTTTCTTTTAATCCTGCAAAAGTTCCTGGATGTTTGACTCCTGAGGATGAATGCTTTGTAAATCCTCTGACATGTAACTCATAAATGATCAGATCACTCATCTCTCTGCTTGACTGTGGCTGTACTCCCCAGTCAAAACTGTCTCTTACAACTCTTGCATGATATGTTCTGGTTCTTTTATGTCCCCAGACTTCCTGTCCTGCAACAGCCTGAGCATATGGATCTAACAAAACTTTTGTTTTATCAAATAGTAATCCTTTTTGTTCATCATATGGCCCATCCACACGATAAGCATATTCAAAATCTTCGGATTTCAGATCATAAACGATCATAGAATAGACATCTCCGATCTTATATGATTCTGGAAATGGAATGATTGCATATGGTTCTTCTTCTCCTGGATGAAATAATAGCAGATCACATGATGTTCCATTGCTTGTATGCACTGTAAAATTCACTCCACATGAAAATTCTGATGCTCCGTTTAGATCAAAAAATCCTGGTCTTACTTTAAAACCATTGATTTCCATCATTGGATTCACCATTCTGACATCGTCTGTAATATAATCTTTCAAAATATATTGTTTCAAAACTATCACCCGTTCTATCTTATTTTATTATCTTTCTAATTTCTATTCTCTTAATTTCCTATATCGTCTGTTTACTTAAGACCGATACAAAAGTAACTCTCTGATCGATCCAACTGCCTGTGATCGAAACCATTTTACCCATCGTAAATGCAGCAACGATCGTTCCAATACCTAATCCATCTAAATATCCAAGCATCAGACATGTTAAAAGCCCAGTTGTGGCAAGACATAAAACATCAAATGTGATCTTAACCCTTGCATATGGTTTGTCAATGATTTCTGATAATTCTCTTGGAAATAAATCCGTTGGAATGATCGGAAGCTGGCATCTGTTCTCTAAAGCAATTCCTATACTTAACAAGAAATAACTGATCAGGAAATACGCAATCCTGCATGGGATCGTCTGTGGCAGAATCCCAATCCATAATTCATTGACATCTAATAATTCACTAAACGCAAATCCTGCAACGAAGCTGAATAAATAAGATGGTACAAACTTTCTTCTTAGGATCATCAGACTTAACACTAATGCTCCCTGAAATATATATGTCCATGTACCTAGTGATAACTCCTTAAATACTTCCGAAAATGCATAAGGTACACTTGAGATTGCCGAAATTCCAGAACCTGAATACAGCATCAGTACTACACTAAAACTATTGATCACAATTGCTGCCATCAATGCACGCTCTCCTCTTAGTATTGGTTTTTCATTCTCCATCTTTCATCCTCCAAGTCTACACGTAATTATGAATATAAGTTTAGTCCTTATTTACATATTTTACAAGTTAGATTTTTTTCATAAATCTATAGAAGATATCTATTAATTCTCTGTCAAGATTAGATTCTGTACTTTTTTCTGTAAATATGATATGATTGCATTTGTGTCTGTTCATGTTCCATGTCTCCTTAAGGTAACATGGAATTTAATGAGTAAATATCTATTATATAAGAACAGATACAAATTAATAAAAGAAATTTGAAAGAGGTTTGATTCATGTTAGAGCTTATACAATCAGTTAACAGTGCCGTGAACAACTTTATCTGGGGTGTTCCAGCCATGATCTGCATCATTGGTGTCGGATTACTGTTAACGATCAAAACAAAATTTTTACAGATCCGTAAATTCCCTTATGCAATGAAGGAAACGCTTGGTCGTGTCTTTAAGAAGCAAGATGCATCCGACGGATCTATGACTCCATTTCAGGCAGTCTGTACTGCACTCGCTTCCACAGTCGGAACTGGAAATATTGCCGGAGTTGCCGGTGCGATCGCAATCGGTGGTCCTGGTGCTGTTTTCTGGATGTGGATTTCTGCTATTCTTGGAATGTGTACGAAATTTTCCGAAGTAACACTTGCAGTTCACTTCAGAGAACGTAACCAAGAAGGGGATTATGTTGGTGGTCCTATGTACTATATCAAGAATGGTCTTAGCAAAAACTGGCATTTTCTTGCTGTACTATTCTCTGCTTTCGGAGTTTTAACAGTATTCGGAACTGGAAATGCTACTCAGGTAAATACGATCACAACAGCAATCAATTCTGCTTTGTTGAATTTTCACGTGATCAGTCAGTCTTCTGTTGGAACTGCGAATCTGATCATTGGTATCATTGTTGCAATTCTTGTGGCATTGATCTTACTTGGCGGAATCAAAAGAATCGGACAGGTAGCTGAAAGATTAGTACCTTTTATGGCATTTATTTATATTTTCTTTGCCTTAGGTGTTGTTGTTTTAAATATCGATCAGCTGCCTGCTGTTTTTGGTTCTATCATTAACGGAGCTTTCCATCCTGCTTCTGTGACTGGTGGTATTGTTGGAAGTTTCTTTATGAGTATGAAAAAAGGTGTCGCACGAGGAATCTTCTCAAATGAAGCCGGACTTGGTACAGGTTCGATCGCTCATGCTTGTGCTGATACAAAAGAGCCTGTAAAGCAGGGACTTCTTGGTATCTTTGAAGTATTTACTGATACGATCTTAATCTGTACATTGACAGCCTTGGTCATCCTCTGCAGTGGAATTCCAATTGGATTTGGTGCGGATGCTGGTGCTGAACTTACGATCAGTGGATTTACTTCTACTTATGGTAACTGGATCTCCATCTTTACTGCAGTTGCGTTATGTTGTTTTGCATTTTCAACCATTATCGGATGGGGATTATATGGAGCTCGTTGTATTGAGTTTTTATTCTCCTCTAAGGTTATCAAACCTTTTATGTTAGTATATTCGTTAGTTGCGATCCTTGGTGCTACTGTAGACCTTGGAATGCTTTGGAGTATCGCAGAAACATTCAACGGTCTGATGGCGATTCCGAACTTGATCGCTTTGTTCCTTCTATCTGGAACTGTGGTAAAATTGGTAAAAGACTATTTTCATGAGAAATAGTTGCACACTCTTGCTTTTCCACTTCGTTTTGCCTGGTAAAGTGCCTGATCGGCGCGTTTATAGAGATCCATGTAGCAGTCCCCGTCTTGTGGGGCTGTGCTGATCCCGATACTGATGGAGATATTATTTCCTTTCAATTCGTCGATCTTGTATGCTTGTGTTTTAGCCAGCAATTCTCCTGCTTTCTTCGTTGCTATATCCTTTGTCTGGATATTCTTCATAATGACTCCGAATTCATCCCCACCGATCCTTCCTACTATATCTCCTTCACGGAAAGTGCCTTTTAGAAGTTTCCCGAATTTCTGTAACACGATATCCCCGACTGCATGTCCATAGATATCGTTGATCTGCTTAAAACAGTCCACATCCAAAATCAAAAATGCATGGGACTTATTCTCATCTTCTGATAAAAGTTCATCCGTTAACTGCTCGGTTGTTTCTTTGTTATATAATCCTGTCAATGCGTCAGTTTGTGCATATTTCAGTAATTCTTTGTTCCTTGTATGATTCTCATAAACAATATACAGGATCAATAAGGTCACCAAAACAATAAATACGATCATAAAGCTTATTTCGTAGTCTTCAATGAAGTTATATGACTGTTGTGCTGCCTGTTCTGGTAATGCATAACAGAGCATCCAACCATTGGCCCCCATTGGCATATATGCAAAGTAATGTCTTCTTGTCCCTTCTTTCTTGCTGTCTACCGTTACAAGATTTTCTTTTCCTTCTTTAAAATCCTGTTTGATCTTCTTCACTGTTACTTTGTCTTTGATGATCCATTTGCAACAATATTTATAGAAATTATCTCTATAATCAAGATTCCAGTAAGATGTATCTCCTTCAAATGCAATGATTTCTCCGTTTTGCGCAATGATCATACTGCATTCTTGTCCATTAAAAAGATCTTCAAACAGCATACGACTTAGAGCTGTTACGTCATAAGAACCTCCAAGAGCTCCGATCACTTTGTGTTTGCTGTTATATATAGGAACTCCTAACACAACTCTTGTTGATCCAGAAATACTACTATCTAATGGATCACTTAATGTTCTTTTTCCACTGATCACTTCTTTAAAATATTTTCGATGCGATAAATTCTTTATCAATCCATTGTCATAATGAGCATCCCCATTTGGCTCGATCAATGCAGTCCCACCAAAATCTGTATGTTTTGTGATCGACTTGATCAAATCCATATTCTTCTTTGCTAACAGATGGTCTGTCTTGCCAATCTCTTCTGCTAATGCATTTAAGTAATCATATTGAATATCTAATATTGTTCTTAAATGCTCACTCTGTCTGACCACGTTGTTCCTCATCGTGTTTTTTGATCTTTGTTCAACAGAACATTTTATGCAAAAGAAGAAAACAAAAAGTCCTACGATGACTGCCGCTAAGAATATACTGATCACAGCCGCATATTTTTTAATCTGTGTCTGATTCTTCTTCATAACTTTGATTCTCCTTGATTCTATATCTAGATATATTTTTGTTCTATTTAACTATACCAAAATTTGCTATATCCGTCTATTTAATCCTGTGAAAATCTTTTCTATATTAGAATAAAAAAAGAGAAAACTTTCGTTTTCCCTTTTTTCACAATGTTTTATTATTCTTAAGCGTTTTCAAACTGGCTATTATAAAGATCCGCATAGAATCCACCCTTGGCCAGCAATTCTTCATGATTTCCCTGTTCCACAATGTCTCCGTGATTCATAACTAAGATCACGTCGGCATCTTTGATCGTTGATAAGCGATGGGCAATCACAAAACTTGTTCTTCCTTGCATCAGATTATCCATTGCCATCTGAATTCGTTCTTCTGTTCTTGTATCGACCGAACTTGTTGCTTCATCAAGGATCAAAATCTTTGGATCTGCTAAGATTGCTCTTGCGATCGTTAATAACTGTTTCTGTCCTTGGGAGATATTATTGCTTTCTTCGTTGATTTCCATATCATATCCACCTGGCTGTGTTTCAATGAAATGATGTGCGTATGCAGCTCTTGCTGCTCCTTGGATTTCTTCTTCACTTGCATCTAATTTACCATAGCGGATATTGTCACGGATACTTGCATTGTAAAGCCATGTATCCTGAAGCACCATACCAAACATTTCTCTTAGGTCACTTCTCTTGAATTCTCTGATATCATGGCCATCTACTTTAATGCAGCCTCCATTCACATCATAGAAACGCATCAGAAGTTTGATCAACGTTGTCTTTCCAGCTCCAGTTGGTCCTACGATCGCAACTTTTTGTCCTTCTTTGACATCGACGGAGAAGTCATTGATGATCGTTTGATCTTTGTTATATCCGAAGTTTACATGTTCAAATGTTACATTTCCAGCAAGTGTATCAACAGGTACCGCATCTTTTTCAACTTCGATCTCTTCCTCTTCTTCCAGGAATTCAAAGACACGTTCTGCAGATGCTGCGGTTGTCTGCATCATGTTACCTACCTGTGCTAACTGTGTGATCGGCTGACTGAAGTTTCTTACATACTGTAAGAATGACTGAATCTGACCTACCTCGATCGTCTTCTTGATTGCTAAATATCCACCTAATATTGTTACTGCTACATAACCTAAATTCCCAACAAACTGCATCAGCGGCATCATTGCTCCTGAGAAGAATTGTGATCTCCATGCTGAATTGTAAAGTTTTCCATTTACTTCTTTAAATTCTTCGATCACGCTTTCTTCTTTGTTAAATGCTTTGACAATGTTATGTCCACTATAGATTTCTTCTACCTGTCCATTTAATTCTCCAAGGTGTTTCTGCTGTGCCTTGAAATATGGCTGAGATTTTGACATGATCAATCCGATCAATCCCATAGATAATGGAAGTGTCAATAAAACTGCGATCGTCATCGGAATACTGATACGGATCATCATAATAAATACACCGACGATCTGTGTCGCTGATGTGATGATCTGTGTCATACTCTGGTTTAAGCTCTGCCCTAATGTATCAACATCATTTGTAACTCTTGACAATACTTCACCATAGGTTCTGCTTTCAAAATATTTCATTGGCATACGATGAATCTTCTCTGAAATATCTTTTCTCATCTGGTAACTGACATTATTTGATACATGTGTCATGATCAGTCCCTGAATAAATGAGAAAATCGCACTTGCTACATATAAGCTTAACAACATCAATAAAATATGTGTAACTTTATCAAAATCAATTCCACTTCCACCAGATACTTTGCGAACCAGTCCTTTGAAGATCTCAGTTGTTGCATCTCCTAAGATCGTTGGTCCAACAATGTTAAACACGGTACTTGCAATGGCAAAAATGATTACCATAACGATTGGAACATAGAAACGTCTCATATATTTGATCAGTTTGACCATTGTTCCTTTTAAATCTTTGGCTTTCTCGCCTGGTGCCATTCCTCTGCCTGGTCCACCCATCGGACCTCTTCTTCGATTATTACTCATGGTCAGACACCTCCCTTGCTTTCTTAAGGTCATCTTCTGATAATTGCGATTTGGCAATCTGCTGATAAACCGGACAAGTATTTAATAACTCTTCATGAGTTCCTTTTCCTACGATATTTCCTTCATCTAAGACGATGATCTGGTCTGCATGAAGGATCGTACTGATCCTCTGTGCTACGATCAATGTTGTACTTCCATTTGTTTCTTTCTGAAGTTCAGAACGAAGTTTCACATCTGTCTTATAATCAAGTGCTGAGAAACTGTCATCAAAAATATAGATTTCCGGATCTTTTGCAATAGCTCTTGCAATTGATAATCTCTGTTTCTGTCCACCAGATACGTTGGAACCGCCCTGTGCGATCGGTGAATCATACTTTTCCTCTTTCTCCTCAATGAAATCTGTTGCCTGTGCGATTCTTGCTGCACGTTTCACTTCATCGATCGTTGCATCTTCTTTTCCATATTTTAAGTTGGATTCGATCGTTCCTGAGAACAATACTCCTTTCTGTGGTACGTATCCGATCTTTTCACATAAATCATGCTGTTTTACATCACGGATATCCACCCCATCAACCAAAATACTTCCACGGCTGACATCAAAGAATCTAGGAATCAGGTTGATCAATGTTGATTTACCACTACCTGTACTTCCAATAAATGCGGTTGTTTTACCAGCTGGTGCTGTAAAACTGATATTATGAAGCACTGCTTCATCTGCATCAGGATAGCAGAAATATACATTTTTAAATTCAACTTCACCTTTTTTCTCTGGTAAAAATTCTTTTGGTTCTTCTGGATCTTTGATCATGACTTCCATATCTAAGATCTCATTGACACGTTCTGCTGCGACCTGTGCACGAGGCATCATAATAGATACCATGGAGATAAATAAGAATGCCATAATGATCTGCATTGCATACTGGATAAATGCCATCAGATCTCCAACCTGCATCTTTCCTGCATCAATATTGGATGCTCCAGCATATACGATCAGAACAGTTAAACCATTCATGATCAGCATCATTGTTGGCATCATAAATGTCATAGCTCTGTTTACAAATAAATTTGTCTTCATCAGATCCATATTGGCTTTATCAAAACGTTCTTCTTCATGTTTTTCTGTACTGAATGCACGGATTACGGAAAGTCCAGTAAGAATTTCCCTTGTTACTAAGTTTAATCGGTCGATCAGTTTCTGTAAGATCTTAAATTTTGGCATCGCTACCTTAAATAATACAAAGATCACTAACATGATCGCGATCACACCGATAGCGATCGTCCATGTCATCTTCGCATTGGTTGTTAATACTTTGAAAATACCTCCGATTCCCATTAATGGTGCGTATACGACGATACGGAATACCATCGTCATAAACATCTGAATCTGCTGGATATCATTCGTACTTCTTGTGATCAATGAGGCTGTTGAGAATTTATCAAACTCAGAGTTTGTAAACGACATAACTTTCTCAAATACTTTCTCTCTCAGAATACGACTTAATTTCGCAGCTAAACGTGCTGACAATAAAGTAACACTCACTGCTGCTGCCATGATCAAGAACGCAAGCCCGATCATCTTTGCTCCTGTCACTAACAGATAATGTGTCTGCATCTGGTCAATATCAAGTCCGATTGCTTTGTATTCTGAAGTCACAAAAGAAATCGCTGCCTGACTGATGATCGTATCTGGCATGTCTTTTGTATCCATGTTCTTCATCTGCGCCATCATTTTTTTCTGGCTCTTGCTTAAAGAAGCTGCTGCCTGAGGATTGGCCTGAATCTGTTTTGCCATCTGCGCTGACAACTTAAGCATTGCCTTTGACATACTCGTATCAAGATGTTCTCTGTCTTTTTTGGAGATATATCTTCTGACATATAAACGTCCGTCTTTATAATCTTTATATTTTGAATCTTTTACCTGATCTTTTGTATAAAGTTTATAAGCATCTTCCATATCATCTGCATCATCTTGTTTCATAAGAGATTTCAATGCCAGAAATGTTTCTTCTCTCATTACATCAGGAACTGCGTCTTCAATACCCTTTTGCTGAATACCTACATTGACGATATTAGATGTGAATGTTGGTAATGTCAGGTCACAACTCGCCTGCACAACTAACAATACGACGATTGCAAAAATCGGTACATATGCTTTTTTTAAATATCGAAATAATTTAAGCATTGCTCTTGTCCTTTCTTTCTTGTTTTAATATTTCTGTCTGTTCGTCCAGGCAATCGCAAAATTTATTTAACAGTCTCTCAAGTTCTTTCTGCTCCTCTTGTGTAAAATATTCTTCCAATGTCTTCTGTATCATCAAAAAACTTTGATAGCATTCATCACTGATATTTTTTCCTTTTTCTGTAAAATAAATTCTGCTTTTTCTTGAATCTTTTTCGTCTTGTTTTTTCTCTATATATCCATTCTTTTCCATTCGCCCAATCATTACATTCAACGTAGAAGGTTTGATCTGCATCATATCGGCCAGTTCTTTTTGTGTACAGCCTTCTTTCTTACTTAAGTGAATGATCAGAGGCATCTGCCTTGGATGAATATTCTTCTCTTTGAGAAGCTCAAATCCATAAATCGCACTCTTATGATTGACCTTACCGATCAGACCATAAATGCCTTCGCACTTTTCCATATCTACTCCTTTCTTTAACTCTGTATTTTTGATTAGTCAACTAATCATTAGGCGACTAATTGAAATAATAACACTTTGTATACAAATGGTCAATACTTATTTGCAAAAAAAGAACCCTTCGATGATCAAAGAGTTCTTTCTTCTTCTACTGTATAACACTTATTAAATTAAGCGTTTTTCCCGCAGCATTTTTTGTATTTTTTACCGCTTCCGCATGGGCATGGATCGTTTCTTCCGATCTTCTTTCCTTTTACAACTGTTGTTGAATTTCTGGATTCTTTGTATAACTCTTTTCTTCTTTCTTCTGTAAGAATGTCATCCCATTCTTTTAAGTTGTAAAGCCATTCTGCACGACATCCAACCATGTTGTAATATAATTTCTCGAAGTCGATGTCTAAGCTTACCTGTGTATTTTCATCCATCTCTTCGATTGGGTTTGCTTCTTTTAAGCTGTCGTTGATTCCATCTAAGAATCCTACAAACATCTGTAATTCTGTCTCGTATTTGTCTGCTAATTCTTTCACTGTTCCAGATACAACTGTATCTTTGTCAGCTAATAATTGTTCGTAGATTCCTTTTTCAATGTTGAAGTAATTTAACCAGAACTGCTGTCCTTCTGCTGTTCTATCGTCAAATTTATATGCGTAATCACGCCATTCCTGTAATAAAGCCATGTTCATTCCATCCTTTTCTTTTAAAAATGTTATTTTCCTTTGATACTATAACAAATCTCTGGCTCTTTTTCAACAATCGACAGCAATTTTACATAAAAATCCCCCATTCCACGGCTTCGCAGAGTGGGGGAATACTTAAGGGGAGGATAAGTATTTCTCTATCCAGTTCTTTTATTAACTGGATATTCTTATTATGTCCTCTCTTTTGCTTCTTATTCACTTTCTTTTATAAAATATTTTACTCTTTCAAAACACAATAATCTATGCTAGGATACCTCATAGGTATATATATTTACGAAAGGATGTTATGATGAAAAAACAAAAGCATATGAAGCAGATCACAGCGATCCTGCTGATCGTGATATTGCTTGCCATCATCGGATCTACTATCTATTTTGCAGTGAGTGGAAGCCAGTTATTCTGGATGTCACTGTTTTTGATGTTTTTCTTTCCGATCTTTTTATGGGCAATGTCATTTTTGCATAAATGGAGTAAAAATAAGAACGAGCACTGATGTTTCATTTTCAGTGCTCATTTTTATTTTACTTTCTGATTCTTTCCAAATATTCTTTGATATTTTTCTCATATCCATTTTCCGTTGGTTCATAAAACGTTGTTCCAAGAAGCTCATCTGGAAGATACTGTTGTTTTACATAATGATCTGGATAATCATGCGCATATTTATATCCGATTCCATGTCCTAGTTTCGCGGCGCCTTTGTAATGAGCATCTCTTAAATGATTAGGAACTGCTCCGATCTTATGATTTCTGACAGATTCTAATGCCTGATCAACTGCCATATATGCTGCATTGCTCTTTGGTGCACTGGCTACATAAGTGACTGCCTGTGCCAGTATGATCCTTGCTTCTGGCATTCCGATCCGTTCCACTGCCTGTGACGCTGCAACTGCTACCTGTAATGCCTGCGGATCAGCATTTCCAACATCTTCGGATGCACAGATCATGATTCTTCTTGCAATAAATGTAACACTTTCTCCGGCATCGATCATTCTTGCCAGATAATAAATAGCTGCATCTGGATCTGATCCTCGCATACTTTTGATAAATGCAGAAATCACATCATAGTGATTATCCCCATCTTTGTCGTATTTTGTCACTCTTCTTTGGATACATTCCTGTGCTACATCGATATCGATATGAATCTTTCCATCTTCAGCAGGTTCTGTTGTTAATATTCCAAGTTCGATCGCATTTAAAGCACTTCTTGCATCTCCTTCTGCCATATCTGAGAGAAAATCCAGTGCATCATCGGTAATCGTTGCTCCATAGATCCCCATTCCTTTTTCGTCATCTGTAATAGCTCTTACGATCAATTTCTTAATATCTTCTTTATCTAATGAATGTAGTTCAAATACATTGGATCTTGAGATCAACGCCTGATTCACTTCAAAATACGGATTCTCTGTCGTTGCTCCGATCAAAATGATCGTTCCATCTTCTACAAATGGCAGCAGGTAATCTTGTTGTGCTTTATTGAATCTGTGGATCTCATCGATAAACAAGATCGTCTTCTTCTGATACATTCCAAGAGATTCTTTCGCATCTGCCACCGCTTCCTGCATATCTTTCTTCCCAGATGTTGTTGCATTCATCTGTACAAAATTTGCTTTGGTCGTATTGGCAATGACTTTTGCTAAGGTTGTCTTTCCTGTTCCTGGTGGACCATAGAAAATGATCGAGCTGATCTTATCCGCTTTGATCGCTCTATATAGTAATTTATCTTTTCCAATAATATGTTCCTGACCCACCACTTCATCGAGGGTTGCAGGTCTCATTCTCCCTGCTAATGGCGACTCTTTATCTTTATTTAATTCTCTTGCATATTCAAATAAATCCATAGTTTTCCTCCAGATTTTATCTTAGCACAGGGTATTGAGAAAATCTATGAATTATTCATACATTTTTTATAAATAAGACATGAATTTATCATATTTCTTTGCTATAATGAAAGAAGTTAATAACAAAGCACGGGTTAGGAGTTATCATGAAAAATACAGCAATTGAAAAACTTTCTTATACCGAAGTTACGAAGAATATCAGTCAAGCTGAATATAACCAGACACAGGAAGAATATATCCTGTCCAAATCTCCTGATAAATATATGATCAGTCTTCCGGTCAAGGTATTAATGTTTGAAGGAGCAAAGGACAGTTCCCCATTTACATATTATTTCTATATGGAGAATGATGAAGATCTCTATCTGATGCAGAGAAAGCGGAACGGATCTGTGGTAGATAAAACAAAGATCCCTTTGACCAAAGAACAAGGACAGAAGATTTTGGATGGTGATTATCAATTTTTATTAGACAGTGATGAACCATTACTTAATTCTCTTTATTTTCAGTTTACGGTAAATCAGCTGCATCCTTTGTATCGAAAAGAATGTACGAGAAAGATCTTTCATCAGAATCGTTTCTTAGATGAGATCGTGGATATTCATATCGTGAGAACACCTTTTGAAGAAGATCAGGATTTCTTCGCTACGCATGAGACGATACTTAAGGGTGGTAATAATAATGGATTACGACGAAATACCAGACAGTATCTGAATATGTCGAAGCCTATGAGTGAATTATTGAATTACCAGAATTCGTTAATGTAAATATGGTGGAATGACGGAAATTATTGGTGAAATATTATAAAAAGAGATCATGTGTTCGTACGGTTGCCGACACATGATCTCTTTTTATAATATTCAAATAATTTACGTGATTCAAACCACTACAGAGTGTGTATGTTAAACTGTACTGGATTTCAACTTTAGATGATTGTTATCGGAATTTTCTTTTTAACATCACAGATGTTAAAAATCCCACATATCCATTACATCATCATATTGGTCAATTTCTATTTCTAGTAGTTTTGCTATCTTCTTTCCTGCTGTAGAACTATTCTTTAATTCTTTGATCAAAGATCTTGCTTCTTTTATATATCCATAAACGATACAACTACTTGACAACATATAAAGGAATTCTTCGGAGCAGATGCGATTTTCTTCTTTGTATGCAAAAAGCTTGTCTATATCTTCTTTCATTCCCGTACTTTCGATGTTGTACAAACGCTCCTGTATACTGCGTGGAAATTCGTATAAATGTTGCTGTTTTGTGTTTTTGAAATTTTCTTTGTCAGACAGCATTCCTATACTCCATGGAGACATTTCTTGTTCCATTGCATATTCATCACGACTTCTTGCCTTTAATATCGGCAATTCCAATTCTATCATGAGATCACTGATCATATTCCACATTTCTGCATAAATGTCTGGAGTCCATGTTTTATTCACTCTGGTTTTTATATTTTCTATAATTACATCCAGCGTATCTCCACTCATGACTGAACTTATCGTATTAAATAATATTTCTGATGTTTCCTGCTCTGGCATACGAAATTGCTCTTGCAACATCACAAACAGAATATTGATTGCTTCTGCTCTGTTTGCAATATTATCTGTTAGTTCATTAATCTCCCATTCTGGAAATTCATTAAATGGAAGATCTTTTGCATAAATCTCTCTCTTTTCTATGATCTTGTGGATATCCATTCCATGCATCGCAACATATGCTGTTCCATCTGGTTCTTGGTATGTATTTAATAGATCATTCATTCTTCCTCGCCAGTAAACATATCGAAAGAATTCCCTTTTTCCTTGTTTCGGATCATACGTTTTTTTGTATATTTTGTATAATTCTTCTAATTCGATCACACAGTATAGCTGCATCAATCTTCCTACTCTGTCATCAAATGTTTCTATCTTTGTATAGATTTCGTCTTCTGTTTTCTGATCCAAAACATCTATATACTCTTTCAGATCAGAAGCAAGATGCACTTCTGCTATATCATCTTTAATTTCATATTCCCCAAATCCTAAAACAAATGCTTTGGCGCAAACATCAGCTTCATCTTGTGATATATTTATTATGCTATCATTTAAGTGATCCATCCATTGTTTCAAACCATCATATTCATCTTGGTTCATAACATATAATACATATTCTGGATGTTCTCTTAATGTATCCGAAATACTGCTGATCCTTTCCATATGTGACCTTGATCTGTTTTTTGGAATCCTTAGATATTTACAATAATCGCTAGATTGATCTTCGCTTAGATTTTCCAGTAATTCTTTTTGTGTTTTTGATGAAACACAAAGCTTGACCTTACCGTTTTTCTTTATATGATCTTCCCACTCTTCTGATCTGTTATCTAAATTGCCCTTTGTTTCTTCCAAATACATATCCTGCCATGCATTTTTCAACACATCTTCCAGGTCATTTTCTGGCATCTTACTTATTTCGTCAAAAAATCCGTTTAATATATCTATCTTATCCTGTTCGTTGAGTATTTTGATCTCATCTTTTTGTTTATGCTTTGGAAATACCATCTGACGGAACTGGCTTTCCACAAATTCTCTGTCAAAAGGAGAAACTTCTTCATTCATTTCCCAGTTCCAGACCCCTCCGCTGTCTTCCATGAAATTATCACCTTTATATTTTACCAGTTTGGGAGATCGTTCTTCATAATCCGGCTCATATTTTTCTATATTGATCTTGTGACGCCAATCATCTCCAAAATCATAGATGTAGCGGATCCATTTGTAATTTTTAAAGAAGAAATCAATATTCGTATCGAAATCATTATAATGATTTCCCCACAGATCAAATCCTCCTTCATCATCTATCACAATGTCATCCGATGGTATATGAAATCCATGAAGATGAGCGTCGTCCCAGTCAAATAATATCTGTATGATCTTGTGCAATTCAAAAAAAGTGATCTGATCTGGTATGATAACTCTTCTCCATACCGGCGGATGTGTATCTTCTATTACTATTTTACATGTGTAACCTGGCATTTCATAATCTCCCTTTGTTTCTATCTATGAAGATATTTCTCTTTCGTTGCAAGCCCACCCCTGATGTGACGTTCCGATTTATTGATGTCTAATACCTTTCTTGCTTGTCTTGCAAGTGTTTTGTTGATCGTTTCTAACCGTTCTGTCACATCTTTATGTACTGTGCTTTTGCTGACGCCGAACTGCTTGGCTGTCTGGCGTACTGTAGCATTATGTTCAATGATGTAGATCGCACTTTCAATGACTCTTTCTTCCATGTATTTCTTCAATGGAAAAGCCCCCTGTAAATGTTGTTTTTACAGTGTATGCTTGGGGCAGGGTTGCTATGTCCTTAAAATCTAGAAATATACCAATTGTTCTTTTGGTGGTTCTGATTTTTCGATTCTGATCGCTGTTAAGATCGGCATTGTCTTATCATATGCTTCGTTGTATTCTGAATGAATCTGTGCTGTTAATGTTACCCATTCGTTATTGAGAATTCTCTTTAATGTCTTAGATTTTGTCTGGTTTAACCTGCATAGATAGCCGATAAATGTCATATCGTCCTCACAGCATGTCATTGCCTTACGTCCAGGAATGATCATTCCCGGTGGCATCTTTGGACTTCTCTGGACCTGAACACGCATTTCCACAGTCTTTCCTTCATAAACCTCTGGACGTTCCATCGCATCGATATACCAGATTCCATAATCTTCATCTTCGACTTTGATCACATCTGCATTCACATCATATGGCAGCAATTCATCCTGTGCCATCTCTTTTCCATCGGCACGTTCGAAACCTACCTGTGCTCTTGGGTTGACTGCTTTGATGCTTCTTCGGAAACTTCCCATATTCGTATTGTCATCACAGCGGTTAAAAATGACAAGATCTGCCATCTTAAACATTTCCATAAACATAGATTTCATATTTTTCAAATACAAGTCTGCTGTAGATGCATCAACTGTTACGATCACCTGATATAACTCAAGATCTGTCTCATCTACTACATCCATCAGATCGTCAATGGAGTACATTCCATTGTATTCGATCATGACACGGTCTGGATAATAATTTCTCTGACACCCTCTGACAAATTCTTTTGTGAAATCTTCCATATTTTCAATATTCACCACAAATGAATTTGTCTTCTCTAGCATTTCTTTATCGTATTCGACTTCTCCTTCTTCAAACGTAAGGATCATTGTTTTCTCGCCGTCATTAAAATAATCCTGATTTAATGTTTCTTTGATCAGTGTTGATTTTCCACTTTCTAAAAATCCCCATACCAGGTATGCCGGTAATTCGTACATTCTTTCCATCCTCCTGTTATTTAGAAGAATAAACCTTCTAATTCATCTTCTTTTAATTTTGATCCGATCACACAGATTCTTCCTGTGTAGTCTGCACTTCCTTCACGGATTTCATATTCTCCTGGAACAAGATCAAACTGAACCCATGATCCATCTTCTGTCTGTAAAATACCTTTGGATCTTAAGATCATACCATAACTGTCATCTTTGGATAATTTCTGTAAGATTGTATCCAGTTCTTCCTTGTTATATTTCTTAGGTGTTTCTTTGCCCCAGCTTGTAAACACTTCATCTGCATGATGATGGTGGTGATGATCGTGGTCATGTCCGCATCCACAGCTGCATTCTTCATCGTGATCGTGATGATGATGTTCATGGTCGTGGTCGTGATCGTGTCCACATCCGCAACCACATTCTTCATCGTGATCATGGTGATGATGTTCATGGTCGTGGTCTTCGTGATCGTGATGGTGTCCACCGCACACAGGGCAGATTTCCTCTTCTTCTAATAATTCTTTGACCATATCATTTCCATCTTCCATAACTTTTAAGATCTGTTCTCCAGAAAGCGCATCCCATGGTGTTGTGATGATCGCAGCTTTTTCGTTATGTTCACGGAGCAGTGCTACACTTTCATTTAATTTATCTTCAGCTACATCTCCTGTACGGCTTAAGATGATAGATCCTGCATATTCTACCTGGTTATTATAGAATTCACCGAAGTTCTTCATATACATCTTGCATTTCTTTGCATCTGCAACTGTCACAAAGCTGTTTAAGTCTAGTTCGACATCTTCTGCAACACCTTGTACAGCTTTGATAACGTCTGATAATTTACCAACGCCTGATGGTTCAATGATGATACGGTCTGGATTGTACTGTGTAACTACTTCTTTTAATGCAGTTCCGAAGTCTCCAACTAAAGAACAACAGATACATCCAGAATTCATCTCTGTTACTTCAATCCCTGCATCCTTAAGGAATCCTCCATCAATACCGATCTCACCAAATTCATTCTCGATCAGTACGACTTTCTCTCCTTTTAATGCTTCTTTTAATAATTTATGGATCAGAGTTGTTTTACCTGCTCCTAAAAATCCTGATATGATATCAATCTTTGCCATTTTATATTACCTTCCTTTATGTTCTATTCTTATCTTTTCTATCACCTTAGATTTTCCGTTTTTTACTTTTGAAAAAAGCCGAAAATTTAAGGTTAGGGAACAAATATATTTTACTACTTCCATAATATTTGTCAAAACATTCTTTCAGGAGTATAATTAAAAAAATTAATAAAACAGAAGGAGTTATATGACTTATGAGAAAATACTACCCAAATTACTCCATTGGAACCGACGCATATGCCGACATCCCTATGGTATGTGAAAAATACGGAACAAAAGCTGTGATCATCGGAGGAACACATGCCTTGGCTGCCGCTGCCGATCTGATCAAAGAAGCTGTTGCTGACAGCAATATCATGATCACAGGTGTCTTTGAATACGGTGGTGAAGCCAGTCGTGAACACATAGATGAATTAAATTCTCATCAAGAAGTTATTGATGCTGATATGATCTTTGCATGTGGTGGTGGAAAAGCGATTGATACTTGTAAAGTATTGTCACAGGAAAGCAACCGACCATTCTTTACATTTCCAACGATTGCTTCTACTTGTGCTTCTTGTACATCACTTGGTATCATCTATCATCCAGATGGTTCCCTTCGTGAATATTCTTTCCAGGAGAAACCTTCTGAATGGATCTTTATCAATACACAAGTGATCGCCAATGCTCCTGAAAAGTACCTGTGGGCTGGAATTGGTGATACAATGGCTAAATTTTATGAATGTACAACCAGTGCCCGTGGTGATAATGATCTAGACCATAGCACTTCCATGGGCGTCCAGATCAGTAATCTTTGTGCCAGACCATTGGTGAAATACGGTGTAGAAGCCTTAGAAGAATGTCGAAATCATACTCCTGGAAAAGCTCTGGAAGAAGTCATTCTTGGAATTATCGTTTCTACTGGTTTTGTATCAAATCTTGTCGGAATTGATTTAAATACTGGACTTGCACATGCCTGCTATAACGGATTTACTGTATGTAAATCTACCGAAGAACATGGACATCTGCATGGTGAGATTGTTGCTTATTGTATCCTGATCTTATTAAAAGTTGATCATCAGGAAGAGGAATTTAAGAAAATCTATGAATTCTCCAAGAATATGGGATTTCCTGTGAAACTTGCGGATATTCATGCGACGATTGATGATATGGATGCTGTGATCACAAAGGCTTTATCCGGAATTGATGTACGTGTATGGCCTTATGAAGTAACTCCTGATATGATCCTTGATGCTGTAAAAGAGATTGAACAAGTTGCTTTATAAAATAACTTTATCAAGTGGATTCCCTTGGAATTTCCTATGATCTAAAAAGGATATTGGTGTCACGATCAATATCCTTTTTCTTTATTTTTTTGTATTAAATTTCTTAAATGGCCGCGGTGTCATAAATGTCCCGCTGGCACTTCCGACGAGTTCTTCTCCTACATAGGCTTTTCCTACAAAATTCATGATCGTTTTTCCTGTAGATACTGCTTCTACCTCTGTTCTTACGGTTGCTCCTGTTGGTATTCCTTTTAAAAATGTTGTAGAAAGTTGTACCGTTGGGGCTACACTATAATCGCCTAATCCAGCTGTCAGTGTTCCAAATGCAATATCAAACATTCCTGCCAAAGAACCTCCAAACATGATTCCAAATGCATTTTCATGAAACTTTGTGGCCTCGAACGTCATGGTTAAACTTTTGGTATCATAATTAAAATCTGTGACAGTTCCTTTTAATTCTTTAAATATTCCATGTTCGTTGATCTCATCTAACTGTTCCATTCTTTTTCGAATCTGCTTCTCAAAATTTTCTTTGCTCATCTTTTTCTTGCTCCTGCTTATTATTTCTTTTCATGCTTAAATCGATGTAAATTTCATTTTATGTCTGCCATTTTATCATATTTCCACTTTTATGTATAGAAACTGTTATATGGAACATCCTATAAATAAAAGGAGTTTTACAATTATGGATAATGAAAATTTATTAAACAGTATTTATCAGAACATTGCAATGGTTTTAGAAACCATTCCTGAGATTCGAAAGATCACGACAAACTGTGATTTTAAGGCTTTGATCATCAGCCAGGAAGAAGAATATCAAAATTTATCAGATTCTATAAAAGATACGATTACTTCCAATGGTGATTCTACAGAAGAATTAAATGATCTTTTGAAAACATATTCTGAATGGATGACCAAATTAAAAGCTATGTCTGATAAAAATGTCAGTCATCTTTCTGAAATGTGTATTCAGGGATATACGATGGGAATGATCAAAGCAATCCAGAAAAATCATCTTTACTGTGATGCCTCCAAAGAAGCAAAACATTTCGGTGACAAACTTATTTCTCTCCACGAAAAAAGTATTCAGGATTTAAAAAAGTATTTGTAATCGTTAAGTTGTTGTGCTATGATTAATCTTGTTATTGATAGATTTTAATGTTCACGACCGATACGGATGCATTCATTTATTTCTATGAATGCATAAAGCAAGTAACGGTTCGTGGACTTTTTCTTTTTTATAAAGATTTTTATTGAAACACCTGTCATTAACAGTTACATGTATTTTTTATTTAAGAAAGTAGAGGTACCCAGATGAGTAATGGTACAGTAAAATGGTTTAACGCAGAAAAAGGTTATGGATTTATTTCACAGGAATCCGGAGATGATGTATTTGTTCATTTTTCTGCAATTCAGGGAAAAGGATTTAAGACTTTGGAAGAAGGACAGAATGTTAGTTTCGAGATTGAAGACGGGCCTCGCGGAAAACAGGCATCTAATGTAACAAAGTTGTAATTTGAATAGTGTTTCATGTATGAGACAGAAATAAGATAAGCACCAATATTTATTATAAATATTGGTGCTTATCTTATTTCCGTCTCATACAACGGAACGCTATTCAAACCACAACATTGTGTGTATGTTAGACGGTGTTGGATTATAACTTTTTTATATATTCAAATAATTCCTGTCCACTTGTTACTTCTACGTCCGGAACGATATCTCCTTCTGGCATTGGGCGGTTTCTATGATTGAACCAGATGACATGCCAGCCAGAATTCTTGGCTCCTACGACGTCTATTTCAAAGGTATCTCCGATAAACCATGTTTCCTCAGGATCAAGCTTCATTTCTTTTTGAACGGTATGAAATACTTTGACATCTGGTTTTGCAGCCCCGATGCTGTCTGAGATGAACATTGTTTTAGGGTCGAACCAGTGGTCTAATCCTAATGTCTCTAATTTCTTTCCCTGATTCCTTGTTGTTCCATTCGTTAAAATTCCAATCTTGTAATTTTCTTTGCAGTGATCAAGAATCTGTTTTGTAATTTCTGGTACGTGAATATGCTTTTGATAGTAGCGGTAACGTTCTTCGAATTGTTTTGCCTCTTCTTTACTGACCTCTACTGCTACATCTGCATATGTTTTCTGGATACGATATGTAAATTCTTCGTCTTCGGAGATTTTTCCTTCTCTTGACATGCAGAATGCTTCATCACTGTAGGTTCTTGATGCTTTAAATAATCCCTCACAGTCTGCATCTGTGCGGTCTGCCATCAGTTCTTTGTGGGCTTTTTCAAATGGTTCCATTAAATCGTATAATGTATCATCTACATCAAAAATAATATTCTTCATCTTAGATCAATCCTAACTTCTTAAGTGCCATTGTGATTCCTTCTTCTTTAACAGTTCCTGTTACCATGGATGCAACTTCTCCGACTCTCTCGCTATGACGTCCCATCGCGATTCCTGTTCCAACTGCCTGCATCATCTCTACATCGTTATCTGCATCTCCAAATGCATAGGTGTCTTTCTTATCAATTCCAAGTTTCTCAATCAGTTCTGTGATCGCGTCTCCTTTTGTTACACCTTTTAATGTGATATCAATAAAATTTTCGCGAACATGTTTGGCGCAAGTAAATACATCTTTAAATTCTTCTTCAAAATCTTTCTTCACCTGAATATCCTTGTAATTCATAACAAGCTTGCTGATGTGAGTATTTTTTGTGCGGAATTTCCATGGTGCATACCATCGTTGTGGCAGATTAAAAAGTATGCAGTGATTTTTGAAAAACTCTTCATCCATATGAAGATAATAACTGATATCTCTTGTGTCAAAATGAATGATCGTATCTCTTGGGAAGTATTCGTTGACTACCTGAAATACCAATTCATCTGGAATACAGATGTCTCTGATCACTTCTCCCTCAACTTCTGTATGTGAACCATTACATGTGATCGCTCCCATAAATTTGTCAATATCCATCTCTAAAAATCGATGTGTTCTCCCAGAGCATAACATTGTCAGATATCCATTTTCTTTTAATTTATTCAATGATTCTACAGTTGTTGGTGTTGCTGTTTTAATCTCATCTACTTCATCAACTGTTGTTCCATCATAGTCAAAAAATACGACACCTTTGTACTTTTTCATAATTTTGTTTTCTCCCATTTTATTCATTTCTTATTTTCTCTAATACAATACATCCTTTATTTTACTTTCTACATGTTTTAATTTCAAGATTTTACCAACAAAAATACCAGATTCCTGTGAATCGAAATCTGGTATTTTTATTTTTATACTCATTTAATATATTTACTTTATTTCTATTTTCTGTTTCTGTTTTTCATTGAGAACTGCTTTCTGTTTTAAGAAATTAATCTTCGCCGCTTTCGTATAATCAACGCCTTTGGATGCATTGTAAAATTCAAGTACCAGCTGTTCTTTTTCATAATCTGTCCATGTGTCAATACTTCTACCGTCTTTGATCAGAGATCTTCCTTTCTTATCTACGATAAATCGGCCCTCTAGTCCGTCTGTTAAGATTGCTCCGTCATAGTCTAGGACTTTAAAGTAAATTCTCAGATTGTGTTTTTGTTTTTTCACATCTGCCACTTTTAACCTGGTATGATCGCTGACTTTGACAATCTCATTTTTCTTCAGATTTAAAACTGCTTTCTGTACTTTTCCATTCTTTGTTACCACAGATTGTTCTTTGACTGGAATGATTTCCAGTGATCTTGTGTCTTTATGTTTGAAAAACTGATAAATATCTTTGCTATTTTCTGAATGATTTTTTTCTTCATAGTAGAGATATCTTCCTTTATTATCTCTGATCACAAGATCATGTTTTTTGTCATTACTTCGCAAGGTATTTCCTAATGGAGATATAATAACTCTATCTACGATTGATTTCTTAGATCGTGTGATCACTTTTGCCTTCTTTGCGACCTTGCTTCGATCAACCGTAAACTGCATAGACCAGTCACCTTTGGTATCCCATAAATAGTTGGTTTTAATATCCAGTTTTACTTTCTTTTTTAATGTTCCAGTAAGATTAAAACGATAAACTCCTTTAATCTTATGGTTGTTGATCCTGTAGGCTTCCGTTACTCTCGTTTCATTTACTTCATCATTTGCTTTTCCATCAATGGAAATCTGTGGTCCGAGCCATATGCTGTTAAGATTCCAGCGCTCTTGTAAACTATCTTTTTTAACTTTTTCAAGCTTTTCGGCTGTCGTTGTTTTATTTAATGACACTGTATAATACAATAATAAATTACCTTCATCCAGACCAACATTATCAATTCTTAATGTAATTCCCTGATCTGTTCTGCTTATTCCTGCCTTTGCATTATTTTTTTGAATCTCGTTTAATTTCACAGATCTTTGATATTGCCTGCTTCCATGTTTTGTGTCCAATTTTCCAGTTCCTAATGTGATCAATTTCGCACCTGCAAATACTGTCACTGTTGATAAGGATAATACAGCCACAAATACCACTGCATTTTTCCAGATTCTATGAATTTTACTTCTTTTTGTTTCTTCTGGCAATCCATCTAACAGATCATCCATCCTTTTTCTGGTTGATTCCGGCATCTGTTCCTGTATTTTTTCTCTCTTGATCCTTTTTCTTAACTCATGCTCCTTCATATGCACCTTCTCCTTCCATCTCTAATAAATCCTTTAATTGTTTTCTTCCTCTGGCAAGTCTTGATTTTACGGTTCCTTGCGGTATATCTAAGATTTTGGCGATTTCTTTTGTGGAAAATTCATCATAATAATATAAGATCAATACTTCCTGATGCTGTTTTGGCATTCTTAAAATATAACTTAAAATTTCTCCATATTTTCATAAGCTTTTAAGATGCTTTCCTGCATCGCATCTTCTCCATCTGCCTGGGTTCCCACGATACTTTTTGCAAATCGAAACATATCTGTTTCATACTGTCTGATATACCGACAAAATGTCTCTTTCTTCATTCTTACCTCCTCTCTTTTCTTTTTTCCCTCTTTTATTGATTCACATATTCGATGGATTTACTTGCCGTTTGGTTCCCTTTTTTTTATTTTTTTTAAAAAGATGCATAAATCAGAAAAAGACACTTCTATCTTCTCTTGATAAAAGTATCTTTTTCATTCTAATCTGCCCCTGCTGCAGTATATGATCACATATTATCTAAAATCTCGGTTAAGATCTTATTAACGATTCCAGGGTTTGCTTTTCCCTGTGTTGCTTTCATTGTCTGTCCTACTAAGAATCCGATAGCTTTCTTCTTACCAGCTTTGTAGTCTTCGACAGATTTTGGATTATTTGCTACAATCTCTTCGATCGTTGCTTTTAATGCTCCTTCATCATTCATGGATTTTAATCCATGTTCTTCTACGTATGCTGCAGGATCAATATCTTCTTTGAAGACTTTCTCAAAGACTTCTTTTCCTACACTTCGGTTGATCTCATTGTTCTTGATCATCTCGATCAGTTTCGCAAGTTGTTCTGGCTTAAATGATACATCATCAATATCCATCTCTGATTCATTGACCAGACGGATCGTCTCTCCCATTAACCAGTTGGATACTTCTTTTGGCTCTGATCCAAGTGCGATCGTTGCTTCGAAGATATCTGCAAGGTGTTTTGATCCTGTGATGATGTCGATATCATAATCTGGAAGGTCGTATTCTTCTTTATAACGGACTTTCTTCTCATCTCTGAACTCTGGCTGGGCAGCTCTTACTTTGTCCATCCATTCATCGCTGATCTCAATCGGTACTAAGTCTGGATCTGGAAAATAACGATAATCCTGTGCGTCTTCTTTGGAACGCATTGCATAAGATGCTCCCTTCGTGTCATCCCAACGTCTCGTTTCTTGTATGACTTTCTCGCCTGCTTCGATCAGATCGATCTGACGTTCCATCTCTCCTTCAATGGCTCTCTTGATAGCTTTGAAAGAGTTTAAGTTCTTCATCTCTGTACGTGTTCCAAATTCTTCCGCTCCAACTTCACGGACAGATAAGTTCACATCAGCTCTCATGGAACCTTCCTGTAATTTACAATCTGATGCACCTAAATACTGAATGATCAGGCGTAACTTTTCAAGATATGCGATAACTTCATCTGCAGAACGCATATCTGGTTCTGATACGATCTCAATCAATGGCACTCCAGAACGATTAAAGTCTACTAAAGAATCTCCTGTCCATGGATCATGCACTAATTTACCTGCATCTTCTTCCATATGGATCTCATGGATTCTGATATCTTTCTTCTCTCCATCTACATCGATCTCTACTTTACCATTTCGACAGATTGGTAAATATAACTGAGAGATCTGATAGTTCTGTGGATTATCTGGATAGAAATAGTTCTTACGGTCGAATTTGCAGTTCTGTGTGATATCACAGTTTGTTGCAAGTCCAACTGCCATTGCATATTCTACCACCTGTTTATTCAACACTGGTAATGATCCTGGCATACCTGTACATACAGGACATGTGTGTGTATTTGGTGCTCCTCCGAATGCTGTGCTGCATCCACAGAAGATCTTTGTCTTTGTTGCTAATTCTACATGGACTTCAAGTCCGATGACTGTTTCGTAATTCTTGCTCATCTATTTAGCCCCTCCTTTAGCGATCGCTGGAGCTTCATATGCTCTTGTCTGCTCAAATGTATATGCTGCCTGAATGATCTTCTTCTCATTGAAGCAGTCTCCGATCAGCTGAAGTCCGATTGGCATTCTATTCTTGTCCTTACCACATGGAAGAGAGATTCCTGGAAGTCCTGCAAGATTGACTGAGATCGTATAGATATCTCCTAAATACATCTTGATCGGATCACTTAAGCTGTCTCCTAATTTTGGAGCTGTTGTTGGTGCAACTGGTCCTAAGATCACATCGTATTTCTCAAATGCTTTGTCAAATTCTTTCTTGATCAGGGCTTTTGTTCTTAATGCTTTCAGATAATATGCATCATAATATCCGGAACTTAATACGAAAGATCCTAACATGATACGACGTTTTACTTCGGCTCCAAATCCTTCAGAACGTGTCTTTTTATACATGTTGTGAAGTCCTTCGTAGTCTTTGGCTCTGTATCCGTATTTGACTCCGTCGAAACGTGATAGATTTGAACTTGCTTCTGCTGCTGCGATAACATAATATGCTGGAATTGCGTATTCAACTAATCCAAGGTCGAATTCTTCTACGATCGCTCCCTTTTCTTCTAATGTTTTTGCTGCTGCTAAAACGGCTTCTTTGACTTCTTCATCAAGACCTTCTCCAAAGTAATCCTTTGGAATACCGATCTTCATTCCTTTGACATCGTCTTTTAATGCTGATGTAAAATCATAAGATTCTAATCTGACAGATGTAGAATCTTTCTCGTCGTGAGATGCGATCGCTTCTAATAATGTTGCACAGTCTGTCACATCTTTTGCTAATGGTCCGATCTGATCCAAGGATGATCCATAAGCGATCAGTCCGTAACGGGATACTGTTCCATAGGTTGGTTTGATCCCTGTAACACCACAGTAAGATGCTGGCTGTCTGATAGATCCACCGGTATCAGATCCTAATGCCATGAAACATTCGTTAGCTGCAACAGCTGCTGCTGAACCACCTGATGATCCACCTGGTACTTTCTCTAAATCCCATGGGTTCTTTGTCACACCATACGCAGAAGTCTCTGTTGTACTTCCCATGGCGAACTCATCCATGTTTGTCTTTCCTAAAAATACAACTCCTTCTTTGATCAGGTTCTCAACTGCCTGTGCGGAGTATGTTGGTACAAAGTTCTCTAAGATCTTAGAACTGCATGTTGTTGTATATCCCTTTGTACAGATATTATCCTTAATTGCCATTGGAACTCCAGCTAATGGTCCTGTGTAAGTCCCGTCATCGATTCCTTTCTGTACTTCTTCGGCTCTCTTTAATGCACTTTCTTCATCGTAAGAGACATATCCATGTACATCACTTTCGACTGCCTTGATTTGTTCAAGTGCTGCCTTTGTTGCTTCTACAACTGTGATCTCTTTGTCTTTGATCTTCTTGCCTAATTCTACGGCAGTTAATTCTAAAATGCTCATCTTCTGCCTCCTATATGATCGTCTTTGGCACGACAAAGGCGTTGTCCTGCGCTTCTGGTGCGTTCTTTAATGTGTCTTCGCTTCCGTCTCCATTCGTTACCACGTCTTCTCTGAATACATTCTTCACTGGAAATACGTGAGACATTGGTTCTACACTGCTTGTATCTAGTTCGTTTAATTTATCTACATAGTCGAGCATGCTTTCCATATCTTTCTTGGCCTGTTCTTTTTCTTCGCCAGATAATTCAAGCTTTGCTAAAATTCCGACATATTCAATCGTTGCATCATCAATATGATTTGCCATAAGTCTTCCTCCTGTTAAATTGCCTATAGAGTTAATGTTACCATAATTTTTATCTTTTTAAAATATAAAAATGAACAAAAGTCTGCCGTTTTTTCTTAAAAATGACAGACTTTTGCTTACTTTTTTTAAAAATTTAATCCATTCAGGATCTGATTTATAAAATCTTCTATGTGAGTGAATGCCTCTGGTACAAGATCTGCTAAAAATGACAACAGATAAAGAATAAAGACGATCACCGCCCACTTTCCTTTTTTTGATCTCTTCTTTTCTTTTTTATTTTTATAGGTTGATGTTTTCCTCTGTGTCTTCATTGACTGCGTCTTTGTATTCTTGATATTTTTAAAATCTGGATGTCGTTTTTCATCATGAATATATTTTGGCTGAGAAGTCTTTTTGTCAGTCGTTAATATATCCCAATGACCATCTTTTAATATTCTTGACCGACCTAAGCGATTAAAATCATAACCACACATTGGGCAGACACCATTTCTTAACTTTTCTTCACAGATTGGACATTTCTCGTATTTCATAGGCCCTGCTTTCTTACTTATTCTTAAAGTATCCCATCTTCTCGAAGCAGCTTTCCTACTTCTACATATTCTTCTCTGCTTCCCTCAAGATATTTGATCTCGTCCTCTGTCAATGTACGCTTGACTCTTGCTGGACTTCCCATAACTAAAGATCTATCTGGGATCACTGTATTTTGTGTTACAAGACTTCCTGCCCCGATCAGGCAGTGATTACCGATCTTTGCTCCATTCATAACAACAGATCCCATCCCGATCATGGAATTATCTCCGATCTGGCATCCATGGATCACGCTGTTATGTCCAACTGTCACTCCATCGCCGATTTTTACACTATTTCCTTCATCTACATGGATCGTACAATTTTCCTGTATATTACTCTGATTTCCGATCACAATGGACTCTTCTCCTTCACAGCGCATTGCTGTAAAGAACAGTACCGTAGATTCTTCTCCTATAGTAATATTCCCAACTAAAACAGTTTCTTTTGCTACTTTTGCTGAATCAGCGATCTTTGCCTGTTTGTAATTCATGTTCTATCTCCCGATATTCTTCTTATTGCTCTTCTGAGAGTAGTTCATTCTTCCTTCTTTCCAACCCTTCTTGTCTGTCTTATCCCAGTCTAGGTTGTCTCCGAAGATATATCTTGTCATCCATAATAAGCTGACCGTTGGAACCACTACCCATAATACTCTGTATTCAAGTTCCATTAAAAATGGTAAAAATGCCAGTCCTGCTGCGTGGATCAGTAAGATCACTGCCCATGCGATGATCAGCCAGTAACCGATCTTAAATGCTTCTGGCATATCTCTTCCCATTTCTCTTCCAAAATAAAAACGTTCTGCTGATAAAATAGCGGCAGCTAATACTGTCATGATCACACACATTTTATAGAATACGTTACCATCCATATATTGTCCTAAAAACATTCCGATCAATGATACGATAAACATCAGGATCAGAACAGCCCAGAGAACCTTTTCAAGTTTACTTGTTACTTTGTTTGTTGTTACTTTTTCTTTCTTCATCTTGTATAACCTCAATCTCTACTTTCTATCAGAAGCAGTTTTCCTTCACTAAATGAAATGATTCCTTCTTCTGCTTCTAATTCATTACTGATTGCGAGCGATTGCTCAAACACTAATGTATGGTCTTTTAATGGATATTTAAATCCTGTTAGTGTGACACCTCGTGCCTCATATATTGGTATCAAAGATACATATTTACCAAACTGGTCTTTCTTTGATATTGTATCTTCATGATTTAAAACCCTGATACGATTGTTCGCATCAACAAGTTCTGCCTTCACACCTTTGCTATGTGCGTAAAACAACTGTCCAAAATTGCCCATAACATGATCGAGTCTTGTTCCAGTTCCACCTATCATAAGGATTTCATCTGCACCTATCTCAATTGCTTTTTGTATTGCAAGTCCTGTATCAGTATCGTCTTTTTCACATGGTACGATAATCTTCTTGTCTGTTGAAAATTCTTGCATTATATCCTTACTGCAACTGTCAAAATCACCTAAAATAATATCTGGTTTTATATTCAGTCTCTTAGCATAAAGCAGTCCTTTATCAGCTGTAATAACCTGATCTGGGTTCCATTTACTGATATAGTCTTTCGCGAAATTTTCTTCGACTGTTCCGCCTGTTAAAATCAATACTCGCATTACCATTTTCTCTTTTCTTTTAGTTCTGTATAAATATTTACATAATTATCATAACGGATCTTTGAGATCTTTCCTTCTTCCAATGCCTTTTTCACTCCACAGTCTGGTTCATGTGTATGACTACATCCCTGGAATCGGCATTCATCTTCATATGGTACGAATTCCTGAAAATAGTCTTTGATCTCATCTTCTTCAAACATATGAATGAATAAAGAACTAAACCCTGGGGTGTCTAGGACATACGTATCTTTCTCGATACGTATCAGCTCTGAATGTCTTGTTGTATGACGCCCTCGCTTGATCTTCTCACTGACTTCCCCTGTTTCCATCTGTGCCTCTGGCTGCAGAAGATTCATCAAAGATGATTTTCCGACCCCCGATGGTCCAGCAAGAACCGTCGTCTTACCGTGGATCAGTTCCCTGATCTCGTCAATTCCTTCTTCTTCCTTAACGCTGATAAAACGAACGATATGTCCACAGTTTTCGTAGACTTTCTCTAATAATTTCAGTTCTTTTTCTTTTGCAAGATCAACCTTGTTAAAGCAGACGATCACAGGAACATCCTGTTTCTCCATCATCATCAGAAAACGATCTAACAGATTATAATTTGGCTTTGGATTCTTTGCTGCAAATATGATCAGTGCCTGATCTACATTTGACACAGCCGGACGGATCAGCTCGTTATGTCTCTCATAGATCTTTGTAATATTTCCTTCCTGCTCTGTCTCATCTAAAATATCGATTTCTACATTATCTCCGACTAACGGTTTCATCTTCTTGTTTCGGAAGATTCCCTTTGCCTTACATTCATATAATTTATCTTCTGTCTGTACGTAATAAAATCCTGCGATTCCTTTTATGATCTTTCCTTGCATGAAATATCTCCTGCACCTGCTTTTCCTTTATTCTTCACCTGTTGTTGTTGATTCTTCATCCGCTGTTGTCGCTGTCTGACGAGGTCCAAGACTGACATAGATCCCAACGGCTGTTCCCTTCTTAACCTTGCTTCCAGAACTGATCCTCTGACGAATGACAAGTCCTTTTTCCACACTGTCACTATATTCTGTTAAAACACTTCCCAATGATAATCCGACTCTTTGCAGTTCCTGACTTGCTTCAGATTCCGTGTAATAACGAAGATTTGGAACGCTGACCGTCTGATCTTCCTTCTTGCCTTTGCTGACTGTGATCACAACAGTTGTATTTTTCGAAACTTTGCTTCCATGTGATGGAGTCTGAGAGATAACTTCTCCTTTCGCAACATCATCACTGTAAGCTTCTTTTATTGAGACTTTGAGTCCTGCTGCTTTTAATTCACTCTGTGCACCAGACTTTGTCTTACTTCGCACATCAGGTACTGAAACTTTATCTTCGATCTTCTGTCCTTTGCTCACAACTAACTTGATCGTTTTTCCTTCTTCTAATTCCGTATCGCTTTCTGGATCTTGATGCATGACCAGTCCTTTTGCATACGTATCGGAATATTCTTCTGTCACGTTGATCTTGAACTTGTTATCAATCGCCTCTCTAGCTGCTTCTAAAGACAATCCGATATAATTATCAACTGTGTATTTTTCTGTAGTATTGTGATGTTTGGCTTCTGTTGTTGCTGCGATCGTACTTTGTGTTGTTGATTTTCCTGATCTGAATAATCCAGAACTTTTGACAACAAATACAACAATAGAAATCAAAATGATCGCACCTACCACTGCTGCAAGAACAATGACAAGTTTCTCGATCTTGGAGTTCATTCCTGTTTCTTCTTCCTCATCATCCTCTTCCAGATATGCATTGCTATCTGAATCTTCCACAGGCTGTGTGTCATCATTTGTCTGGATTCTCTGTGTTAGTTCGTTCTGATCGATCATGATCGTTGGAGAATCATCTATCGTTGGAACAATTCCCACATATTCACCAGAAGTATCTTCAAACACGAGTTTCAGATCTGCGATCAATTCATCTGCTGTCTGATAGCGGTCTTCTGGCTTCTTCATTGTACATTTTAAAATGATCTTCTCTAAACTATCTGGTATTCCATCTCTGATCTGACTTGGCGGTGTGATCTCATTTTGCAGATGCATCAATGCGATCGTTACACCATTTTCATGATCAAATGGCACATGTCCTGTTACCATCTCATACATCGTGATACCTAAAGAATAAATATCACTTTTTTCATCACAGAATCTTCCTTTTGCCTGTTCTGGAGAAATGTAATGCACAGATCCCATCGCTGTTGCTGTTGATGTAACAGTATTGCTGCTTGTTGCCTTCGCAATTCCAAAGTCTGTGACCTTTACATTACCGATCTCTGAAACTAAAATATTCTGTGGTTTAATATCTCTATGAATAATATGATTCTTATGGGCATGTGAGATCGCTGACGCGATCTGCAGGGAAATCTTTACCGTCTCCTTCGGAGATAAATACCCTTTTCTTCGGATATATTCTTTCAGAGTCATCCCTTCTGCAAGCTCCATAACAATATAATTGATCCCATCTTCAATTCCAACATCGTATACATTCACGATATTAGGATGAGACAGCCTTGCAACTGCCTGTGCTTCTGTCTCGAATTTCTTTAAAAATTTCTCATCTTCTACGTATTCACTTTTTAAAACCTTCACTGCGACGTTCCGGTTTAATTTATGGTCTTTCGCCATATAAACGTCTGCCATTCCACCGCTTCCAACGCGCTTTAGCACTTCATAACGGCCTGACAGCATCGTGCCAATCTCTAACATCTATCATTCACCTCATCTCTTTAAATCCACAATTACCAATGAAATATTGTCTTTTCCTCCGTACTCGTTCGCACGGGTGATCATCTGGTTGACCTTATTGGCAATCTGACTGTGATCAAGAAGAAGTTCCTTCAATTCTTCGTCGGATATCATATTGGAAAGTCCATCACTGCACAAAAGCAAATATCCATCTTTGGCATCAAACTCAAAGAAATCTGGTGTCGCCATTACGGTACCTAGTGCTCTTGTGATGACATTCTTCTTTGGATGGAATCTTCCTTCCTCTCTTTCCATAATTCCTGCATGAATCAGTTCTTCCACATAAGAATGATCCACTGTAATCTGTGTTAATTCTTGATTTCCATAATATAATCTACTATCACCAATATTCATAACCGTTACTTTACCATCAGAGATGGTTGCTGCAACGAATGTTGTTCCCATTCCCATATATTCTTCATTACTCTGGCTTTCTGCGATCATTTCCTGATTCACAGACGCAATGGATGATTTCATTAATTCGATCAGATCGGTCTGTTTCGATTCCTCGATCAGCTGTACAAATCGTTCCACTGCAAAAGAGGAGGCATGCCCACCGGCACGGTGTCCTCCCATTCCATCTGCCACGATATAAAGATTTTTTAAGTTTCCAACAGGCTGGTCATGAAAGAAAATCCTATCCTGATTCTCTGTCCTTACCTTGCCTATATGTGAAGCTCCTACGGATCGCATATCGTTCTCCTTTACAATCTTGACTGCAGTTTTTTTCTTCTAAGCTGTCCACAGGCCGCATTGATATCTGCGCCCATTTCTCTTCTTATGGTAACATTTACACGATTTTTTTCAAGTATCTTTTTAAATTCCATGACGGATTTCGGCATAGATTGCTTAAAATCACGCTCTTTGATCGGATTAACTGGAATCAGATTTACATGACATGGAAAACCTTTCAATCTGCCTGCTAATTCTTCTGCATGAACTGGCTGGTCATTAACCCCTGCCACAAGGCTGTATTCAAATGTCATCCTACGGTTTGTCTCTTTAAAATAATAATGACATGCATCTAGCAGCTCATCGATTGAATATTTCATTGCGATCGGCATCAGTCCTCTTCTCATCTCATCATTTGGTGAGTGAAGAGAAATGGCTAATGTGATCTGTAAATGTTTCTGTGCAAGTTCTTTGATCTTTGGCACGATCCCACACGTTGAGATCGTAATATTTCTCTGACTGATATTTAATCCATCCTCCGATGTGATCAGTTCTAAAAATCTCAATACATTATCATAATTATCCATCGGTTCCCCTGTTCCCATCATGACAACATTGGATACCCTTTCTTCTGTATCTCTTTGAATATAATAGATCTGTGAAAGCATTTCAGATGGTGTCAGATTACGATCTAATCCTCCAAGCGTAGATGCACAAAACTTACATCCCATCCGGCACCCTGCCTGAGATGAAATACAGACAGAATTTCCATGTTTATATTTCATCAAAACACTTTCGATAATATTCCCATCATATAACTCAAATAAGTATTTTCTTGTACCATCGATTTTTGAAATAAAACAGTCTACAGGTTTTACACCATAAATCTCCTGCGTCTGTTCAATCTTTTCTTTTAATTTCTTTGGCACATTATTCATCTCATCAAGAGACAGAGCAAGATGTTTGTGAAACCATTCATAAATCTGTTTTGCACGGAATTTCTTCTCACCAATGGATTCCATATATTCCTGCATCTCCTGAAGTGTCATTGATTTTAAATCCATAACTTTATTTTCTCCTTAATTTACCAATAAAGAATCCATCACATGGATGTATTCCTGGCAACAACTGAATAAATCCTTCTTGGGCAGTTTCAATCTTTAGATCCTTTGGCAGTTCTTTTGTAATATCAACTGCTTCAAAATCAAAGTGATCAAGAATCCATCGGAAATTTTCTTCATTCTCTGCTGGATTGATCGTGCAGGTACTATAGATCAATGTACCTCCATGCTTGACATATTGCACTGCATTTGCAAGAATCTCTCGCTGCAACTTCACAAGATCCTTCATGCCTTCTTCTGAAATGTGGTATTTAATATCATTTTTCTTTCCCATGATTCCAAGTCCTGAACATGGTACATCTGCAATCACAATATCCGCAGCTTCAATATGTTCTTCGTCTAACACTCTCGCATCAAATACTTCGGATTCCATATTCGTAAATCCGACACGATCAATGTTATCTTCGATCAGATCTGTCTTATATTCCGTTAGATCCCTTGATAACACTCGCCCGCTTCCCTTCAGCTGATCTGCAACATATAAGGACTTACCACCTGGTGCACTGCAAAGATCCATCACGAACTGGCCTTTCTGAACACTGGCAAGTTTGGCACACAACATGGAACTTTCATCCTGTACATAACAACTTCCTTCACGAAATGCTTTCAAACGATACAAAAAATCATAATCTGAGATCTGCACTGCATTTTCGATCAAACTTCCATCTTCTACTGTAACGCCTTCTGCTTCCAGTTCTTTTCTGACAGCTTCTTTCCCACCCTTGGAGATCAGACAACATAATGTTGTTTTTCTCTCTTCCAGATAAGAAGCTATGATCTTCTCTACTGTTTCGTTATCATATGTCTTCTGAAAGAATTTTATGATCCATTCTGGAATAGAATAAGCAACTGATAAATATGTTTCAAGATTCTTCTCTCTTGATGGATATTGGATCTCATCTTTCTTCCTTGAAATATTACGAAGTACACCGTTCACAAAACCTGATAATCGGGAAAATCCTCGTTTCTTTGCAAGTTTCACTGCCTCATTACATGCAGCAGAATCTGGAACCTGATCCATATAAAGAATCTGATAGATTCCCATACGAAGCAATGCACGGATCAGTGGTTTACATTTTCTGATCTTCGTCTTTGAGAACTGATCTGCAACATAGTCGATCGTGATCTGACGCTCTAAAGTTCCTTCCACCAGTCTTGTAAAAAATGCGCGGTCTCTTTTTTCAGAAAACTGGTATTTTTCTAATACATTTGAAATTGCGATGTGTGATAATTCTTCTTTTTTATCTACTTTGATCAGTACATCCAATGCACATTCTCTCGGATTTTGCATCGTATCATTCTCCTAATTTTGTTCCGGCTTCTACCTGATATCCAAGTAAAAATGCCTGTACCTGCATACGTTTCTTTCCTGCCAGCTGAATCTCATGAAGTGCAAGATCATTGCTTCCTGTTGCTACGATGATCTCTTTTTTGTTGACTTCTACGATCGTTCCTGGTTCTTCTTTACTCTGTGCATCAAGCACATCTGCTTCCCAGACTTTCATTGTCTTTCCATCTAAAGATGTATAAGCACTTGGCCATGGATTCATCCCACGGATCAGACATTCGATTTCTTTTGCTGATTTTGTGAAATCAATCTGTCCCATATCTTTACTTAACATTTTTGCATAACAGCTTTCTTCGTCATTTTGTTTTTCTCTGACAGCTGTTCCATCTTCTAATTTCTTTAATGTTTCTAATAATAAATCTGCTCCTAATACCATCAATTTATCATGCAGGGAACCAGCTGTTTCTTTCTTATCCAAAACAACTTCTGCTTTATCGATCATATCTCCAGTATCTAAGCCTTTTTCCATATACATGGTTGTGATTCCTGTCTTTTCTTCTCCATCAAGGACTGCCCACTGGATCGGTGCTGCTCCTCTGTATTTTGGAAGGAGTGATCCATGAACATTGATACATCCGTACTTTGGAATATTTAAGATACTTTCTGGTAAAATCTGTCCATAAGCAACAACAACGATCACATCTGGGTTGAGTTTTTTTAACTCTTCAATGAATTCCTCATCTCTGGCTCTCTGTGGCTGATATACTGGAATATCATATTCCACTGCTTTTTCTTTGACTGGAGGAAACTGCATCTTCTTTCCTCTACCTCTTTGTTTATCCGGCTGTGTCACAACAGCAAGCACTTCATGGTGATCGATCAGTGCCTGCAGTGTTGGTACTGCGAACTCCGGTGTTCCCATAAATACTGCTTTCATCTTATTCTACCTCTTCCATCGTGACGTCTCTTGCTGGTTCTTCTGCTACATCTGGATATAAAATTCCATCCAAATGGTCTGTTTCATGGCAGAGCGCTCTTGCAAATAATCCAAATCCTTCTACTGTGATCGGATTCATATCTTCATCAAATGCTTCACAGATCACATGATCTGGACGTTTCACAACTGCTACTTTTCCTGGAAGGCTTAAACATCCTTCTTCTCCTACCTGCTCTCCTTCTTTCAGTGTGATCACTGGATTGACAAGAGTTACACATTCTCCCTCTTCTCCAGTATCAATGACTACGATTCTTTTTAAGATTCCCACCTGAGGTGCTGCAAGACCAACACCCATTGCTTCATACATTGTATCATACATATCTTCTACTAATGTATGCATTCTTGGTGTCATTTCTTTTACTTCTTTACATTTTTTTCTTAAAACATCGTCTCCTAATACTCGAATCTGTCGAATTGCCATAATTGTTCTCCCTTTCCTTTAATAACTGTTCATTGGGTTAAAATCAAAATTGATCAGTAAATTTTTCCTGATCTTATTTAAATCGATCCACTGTTCCAGACGGTTCTTTGCTTTCACCAGTGTCTCGTAATCTTTATTCTTAATATATATCACTTTGCGGTATTGATCATTGATCTTGCCAAATCCTGCCTCGCTCGGCCCGATCACCATCAGATCCATATGTTTTACTACATTTGCCATCGCATCCATTACTTTATCAAGCCATGCTTTATCTTCTCCTGATGCAAATACGACCAACATCTGCCATTCTGGTGGATATCTCATCAAGCTTCGGTAGCTGATCTCTTCTTTGTAAAATGCGTGATAATCCTGTTTGGCTGCAGTCTGGATGCTGTAATGTTCTGGGGAATATGTCTGGATCACTACTTCTCCTGGTTTGTCGCCTCTTCCTGCTCTTCCCGCTGCCTGTGTCAATAACTGAAATGTTCTTTCTCCTGCCCGATAATCATTGGCATGCAGGGAAAGATCTGCTGCCAAAACTCCTACCAATGTTACATTCGCAAAATCATGCCCTTTGACGATCATCTGTGTTCCCACTAAAATATCTGCTTCTCCATCAGAAAATGCCGATAAAATCTGTTCATGACTGTTCTTTTTCTTCGTCGTATCCATATCCATACGAAGCACTTTTGCTTTTGGAAATTCTTTGTATAACGCAGCTTCCACTTTCTGGGTTCCAAGACCGAATGTTCCAATATACGGGCTTCCACATTCTGGACAAACCTTTAGCATCGGCTGTTCATATCCGCAATAATGGCAACGCAGTCTTCCATCTCTGTGATATGTCATAGAAATATCACAATGTGGACATTCCATGACATGACCACAGCTTCTACATGAAACAAATCCCGCATAACCACGCCGGTTTAAGAACAACATGATCTGTTCGCCTTTATTCAAACGATCCTTTATCAGTTCTTTCAGTCTTCGGCTGAACATGCTGCGGTTTCCCGCTTTTAATTCTTCTCTTAAATCTTCAATATAGACTTGCGGTAATACTGCTTCTTTGGCTCGTTTTGTCAACTCCCACAGCCGATAGGTTCCATCCAATGCATGTTTATAACTCTCAACTGATGGTGTTGCCGAACCTAAGATCACTGATGCACCTTCCATCTGTGCTTTCTTGATCGCAACTTCTCTTGCATGGTATTTGGGAGTTTGTTCACTCTTGTAACTGCCTTCATGTTCCTCATCGATCACGATCAGTCCAAGATTCGGAAATGGAACAAACAATGCAGATCGTGGTCCAATGATCACATCCACGTCTCCCCGCTGTGCACGAAGCCACTGATCGTATCTCTCACCTTTGGATAATCGTGAATTCAGAATTGATACACGCTCTCCAAATCGTTTGGTAAACCTTGTAACCGTCTGATAAGTCAGTGCGATCTCTGGGATCAGGACGATTGCCTGTTTTCCTTGTTTGATCACTTCTTCGATCGCTGCGAGATAAACTTCAGTCTTCCCGCTTCCTGTGATTCCATGTAAAAGATAGGTTTTGTGGTCTTCTCTTAAAAAATCTTCCCGAAATTCATCGATCAGTTCCTGTTGCTGTTCGTTTAACACATGCGCTTCTGCTTTTGCTATACTGAACTCTCCAGGATTCCGGTAATAATATTCGGTCACAACATGAAGGATTCCTTCTCTTTCCATGCTGTCTACCGTGCTTTTTGAAATCTTTAGATCTTTCGATGCCATTTCCCATGAGATCTTCCCATGGTCTAATAAAGCTGCAAGAAGTCTCGCTTTCGCCACATAATGCTTACTGAAATATTCATCAAGCATCGCTGGTCCATGCACTTTCTCAATGCATAGCTCAATGTATTTTCTCGCTTTTCGTGCAACTTTTTCCTGCACCGGAAGTACGGTTTTTAATGCCTGGATCATTGTTGATCCATAATTCTCTCTGATCCACGCGGCTAACTCGATCATATTTGACTCCACGCCAACATGATCCGTCTCAATCCTTAAGATTTCTTTGACTTTACTCTCATCATAGTCAACTGTCCGTGAAAGGTTGACTACATATCCCGTCTGTTCCTTATTAGAACGTCCAAATGGGACAACGACCTGCTGTCCCACCCGAATATCCTTGATCATGGAAAAAGGCACCTTATAGGCAAACACCTTATCCAGTGCCTCATGTGAAATATTAATAATTATATCCGCATATAATTTTTCCATAGATTATTTGATTACGTGACCTTTCTCTCTTAAAACTTTGACCACTTTATCTACTTTCTCACGGCAGATCTCATGGCTTCTTGCCTCGACCATAACACGTACTAATGGCTCTGTTCCACTCTCACGTACAAGGATTCTTCCTTCATCACCAAGTTCTGCTTCCACTTCCTTAACTGCCTTCTGTACATCTTCATCTGCCTGTGCAACTGCTTTGTCATATACACGGACATTTTCAAGGATCTGTGGGAAGATCTCAACGGGTTCTGCTAACTGTGCAAGGCT
>JABLTT010037289.1_pt1 | contig 56196 bp, 66 predicted proteins | sample 7160061 | NCBI WGS metagenome assembly JABLTT01 (sample SAMN14651232, study PRJNA627086) | human gut metagenome | isolation source: feces | host: Homo sapiens
CTGGTGACCAAGCTGCTGGCACGGGATTTTGAGAACGACTATATGTTCGTGACCCAGGCCGACCGGGTCAAGTTTACATTCCCCACCCCCACCGCCTGGACGCTGGATGGGGAAGAGGGGGGCGAGACGACGGAAGTGGAGATCGTCGTGCGGCCCCATGCCTTCCGCATGCAGCTGTAGGAAAAAAATCCCGCCTTTTCTGTTGGAAGGCGTGGCAACTGCGAACAAGAAAAAGCATCCGTATGAGATTCACACGGATGCTTTTTGGCTGCTATGCAGGCCGGTCCACCTCAGTTTTCGTCGGGCCAGAAGGGACCATAGACCTGGCCTTCGATGATGGTGTGGATGCAATGGGTGAAGTTGCAGAAGGGATGGCCGTCAAAAATGGCGATGTCCGCATCTTTGCCCACTTCCAGCGAACCGATGCGGTCGGCCATGCCCAGCAGTTCGGCAGGTACGATGGTCAGCGCCCGGAAGGCGGTCTCTTCCTCCAGCCCGGCGGCCATGCACTGGCCCACATGGGTGGGCAGGTACTTGGTCAGCACGCCGTTGTCTTCCGTCAGGCAGATCTTGACACCGGCCCGGGCCAGGCGGGCCGGGTTTTTCAGGCTGCGGTTCCACACTTCCTCTTTGTAAGGGCCTGTCATCATGGGGCCGATGACGCAGGTGACGCCTTTGTCCGCCAGGATATCGGGGATATAGATGCCCTCTGTCACATGCTCCAAGGCGTAATCCAGATGGAATTCCTCGGCGATGCGGATGGCAGTGGCGATGTCATCCACCCGGTGGCAGTGGATGCGGCACTTCATCTGGCCCCGGACCACGGGCACCAGGGGCTCCAGCCGGAAATCCGGTTTGGGCATTTTGGAAGGGTCGCCCTGGGCCGCCTGCTGGGCATCTGCGTAGACTTTGGCCTGGAACAAGGTTTCCCGCAGCAGGCCGGCGCTGCCCATGCGGGTCTTGGGCATCTTGTCTTTGCTGCCAAAGGCCCGGCGGGGGTTTTCGCCCAGGGCAAATTTCATCACCTCATGGCCGGGCACCATGAGCTCTTCCACCACACGGCCTTCCTTGGTCTTGAAGACAAAGCCGGTGCCGCCGATCAGGTTGGCGGAACCGGGCAGGGTGCAGCAGGTGGTAAAGCCGGCCCGCCGGGTCTCGGCCACGCCCATGTTGCGGGCGTTGAAGGAATCCATGACCCGCAGCTGGGGGGTGATGGGGCTGGAAGTCTCGTTGAAATCGCCGGTGCTGCCCGATGCGCTGGGCTCGTTGCCTGTGCCGATGTGGGAGTGGGCCTCTACCAGGCCCGGCGTGACCCAGCAGCCTGTGGCGTCGATGACCTGGGCATCTTCAGGGATGGGCAGGTCTTTGCCGATGGCGGTGATCTTGCCTTGGTCGGCCAGCAGGGTGCCGCCTTCGATGACGCCCTGTGTGATGGTGAGCAGCTTACCGTTGGTGATTGCTAACATATCGGTTCCCCTTTCATTCCGTCGATGCTTTTATCTTACGCCCGCCTGCCCAGGCCGTCAAGCAAAAACCGCCCCTCTGGCAGGGAGGGGCGGCCGTCTATAGGTCTTGGATGTTCATGTGTTCCATTTGGCGTTTGCGCCGCCGGCTGCGGCGGCAGATCAGGTAAAGGGCCAGCAAAAGCAGCGTGGGCACATTGGCCAGCAAAAACACGGTAAGCAAGGCGGAGAGCAGAGCGGCCATGCCCTGGCCCAGATCGGCCACATTGAGGCAAAAGACCAGGGAGGATAGGAGAGAGACTGCGGGCAAGAGCAGGCCGGGCCACCGGCTTTCCAGCCGGCTGAGCAGCACTTGGACTACAAGGAGCAGGGCCGGCAAAAGCAGGCAAACAAGCAAGGACCGAAACGACAGCAGCACAGTCATCACCTCCTTATTTCAGATCTTCTATGTCCATGATATCCAGTTCCCGCCGCCGTCTCCTTCTGCGGCGGCAGGCGGCATAGAGCAAAAGCAGCAACGCCGTGGGGATGTTGGCGGACAGCAGCAGGGCAGCCACGCTGCCGGCGATCCAATCATCGCCTATGCGCATATAACTGGCCAGCCCCACTGCCGCCAAAATGGAGAGCAGCAGGTTCACTGCCGGCAGCGCCAGGCCGGGCCAGCGGCTCTCCCGGCTGGCCAAAAACCATTCCAACCCCAAGGCGGCTCCCACACAGGCTAGGTACAAAGGCATCACTTTTCCCCCTTTTCTTTTTTGTAGGCGGCAATGAGGACTTTCGCCGTGTCAAGATCCATTTTGTCTTTCAAGGCCAAGCGCTTGACCAAAGACACAAAAGGATCTTCCGCCGTATCTTCGTTCATCTGGATTTTTTGGATCAATCGGTCCAAGCGGAGGCGCACGGTGGGATACGTCACCCCATATTCTGCCGCCACTGCCTTGAGAGAGCCAGAGGCAAGCAGGAACCGCTTGATGAAATTCACGTCTTCCTCTTCCAGCCCCGTCATCCACTGGGGCACCACATCGATGGCCATGGCCGCGCCTCCTTCCTACATCCAGTATATACTTTCATATTATTAAAGTCAATCTTTATTTTTATTAAAAACAAAACGAAAGAAATAAAAAATTTATACCTGCATCCATCCCTTGACAATGGACGGCGGATGTGGTTTCCTGAAAGGAGAGAGATTCTGGAAAACAGACAAACAGGCCCTGACAGCCGGCAGGAAGAGCGCACTGTTTGTGGGAAATGTCCAGCGGGAGGTGAACAATGCCATCAAAAGGATCGTGATAGGGCTCGGCCTCATCCTGGTGATCCTGTTCGTTGTGCAGTGGATGTACGATGGATACCCGATCGAGATCCGCTCATTGAGCAGCCTGACGCCCGAAGAATTGGAAGAACGGGAGATCGGCCGGGAAGATACTTATTTTGCCCTGGATGGAGATACGGTATCGGTCTATGATTATTGGAACCCGCTCTCTTACTATGTGACCGTGCATGCCAGCGCCCGGCGGCTGGGGCCGGTGCTCTTTGTCACCACACGGCGCACATTTGCCGCCGATGAGATGGGGATGACAGGCAGCGCGGTGCAGCTGGAGATCCCGGTGGGCGAAGATGCAGACAAGATAAAATGGGTGATCGTCTGTTCCAAAGATGGGGATGAGACCCACTGGAGCCGGTGGACACTGCCCAAGCGCAAGTAATATATGGCAAAGGCCCGGCCGTCCCAATGGGATGGCCGGGCCTTTGCCGTGGGGCTCAGTGGCTGTGATCTTCCCCAAAGGGGTTGACATGGACCAGGCAATGCTTGGTGCCGGGAAATTGCTTTTCAATGGCGTCATGGACCTGCACGGCAATGGCGTGGGCGTCCCGCAGGGTCAGGTCACCGTCGCAGGCGATCTCCACATCCACATAATACCGGGAGCCAAACTGGCGGGTCTTCAGATCGTCCAGCGCCAGTACGCCGGGCTGGGCTGTCACCAGGTCCCGCATCTGCTCCAAGGTCTCGCCGTCGATGGAACTGTCCAGCATCTTGCTCAGGGCATCCAACAGGATCTCCAGGGCAGATTTCAAGATCAACACGCAGATGATGAGGGAGGCCACGGCGTCCAGCACAGGGAAGCCCAGCTGGGCGCCGGCCACGCCCACCAGCACGCCGCAGGAGGAGAACACATCGGAACGGTAGTTCAGGGCGTTGGCCATCAGGGAGTCGGACTGGATGCGTTTGGCGGCCCGGCGGGTGAAGCGGAACATCCATTCTTTTGCCAAAATGGAGACGGCGGCAGCCACCAGGGCGATGGCGGCCGGGGCCTGCAAGTCGCCGCCGGATAAGATCTTGCCCACGGCAGACCAGCCCACGCCCAGGCCGGTGGCGCCGATGATGAGGGCCAGCACGATGGAACTGATGCACTCAAACCGCTCATGGCCATAGGGGTGGTCTTCATCCGGCGATTTGCTGGCGAATTTGACGCCGATCATCACGATCAGGGAGCTGAACACATCGCAGGCGGAATCCACCGCGTCGGAGATCAGAGCGCTGGAACCGCCCAGGATGCCGGCGGCCATTTTGAAAGCGGCCAGCACTGCATTGACCACGCTGGTGCACAGCGAGACTTTATAAGCTTCTTTTGCATAATTCATGGGGAAAGACCTCCTGCAGGGGAACTGGATCGCTGCGGATGGCATGGTGCGCCCATCGCGGCCCATAAAGAAAGGACAATGGCCCGAGCCATTGTCCGCCTTGCTCCGCCTGCCATCCGCAAGACAGACGGACCCGGCACCAAAACCGGGTTTCGGTGCCTGCGTAGAGTTTTGGGTTTAGCATAGCACACCGGAAAAGCCGTGTCAATTTTTTCGGAAAATAACCGCAGACAACGGGAGGGATTTATGCTATACTATGTTTCAATAGATTCTTTGTGCAGCGAAAGGAAATGATATGGCCAAAAAGCGAAAAGGGCCTTCTGAGAGAAAGCAGAAGGTACGGCAATACGTCAAGGAAAACAGAGGGATGCTCACCGTCTATGTGGTGCTGCGGCTGCTGGTGGTCAGCGTGATGATCGCGCAGCTGTTCAACCGGGATTATTTCAACGCCTTTTTGTGCGCTCTGACCCTGGTCCTGTTTACCATACCGGCGTTTATCGAACACAAGCTCAACATCGATGTGCCCAACACACTGGAAGTCATCATCCTGCTGTTTATCTTTTCGGCGGAGATCTTAGGGGAGGTCCGCTCCTATTACCTCCAGTTCCCCTATTGGGATACTATGCTGCACACCATCAACGGTTTTTTGATGGCAGCCATCGGCTTTTCCCTCATCGATATCCTCAACCGAAGCGAACGGGTGGCGCTGAACCTGGCCCCCATCTTTGTGGGCCTGTTCGCCTTTTGCTTTTCCATGACGGTGGGCGTGCTGTGGGAATTCTTTGAATTCAGCATGGATCAGCTGGCTGGGATGGATATGCAGAAAGACACCATCGTCTCCACCATCCATTCCGTGTCGCTCAACCCGGAGGGAGCCAATGTGCCTGTCACCGTCCAAGTGGAGAGCCTGGTGGTCAACGGCCAGGAATGGGACTTGGGCGGCTATCTGGATATCGGGATCATCGACACGATGAAAGACCTGCTGGTCAATTTCATCGGCGCCGTGGTCTTTTCCATCATCGGCATTTTTTATATCAAGGGCAGGGGCAAGGGCACATTTGTGCGCCGGTTCATCCCCACCCTCAAACATGGCGGCGGGGCGGGCCGCCACAAAAAGGAGCCGCCCGAACCAAGGACAGGGGAGTAATACGGTTATGAAAACGGAAAAAATACAACTGGCCCACGGCGAAGCGGTATTGATCTCGTACCTGCACGACCTTTCGCCTAAATTCCCCAATGCAGAGCGGCGGCAGACCGTGCTGATCTTGCCCGGCGGGGGATATGCCACCATTTCGGACCGGGAGGCCGAGCCGGTGGCGCTGGCCTATCTGGCCGAGGGGTTCAACGCTTTTGTGCTGCGTTACACTGTGGGAGAAGGGGCCCATTGGCCCCAGCCGCTGGAAGACGCCCAAGCGGCGTTGGATTGGATCGTGGACCACAGCGGGGAATACCATGTGGATACCCAGCGCATCGCCCTGGTGGGCTTTTCGGCCGGCGGCCATTTGGCGGCGGCAGTGGGCACGCAGGGCCGCCGCAGGCCCAGTGCCCTGGTGCTCGGCTACCCTTGTTTGGGCCAGCCCCAGTGCGGCTTGATGCCCATGCATCCCCCTGCGCTGTTGGGGGCGGCAGACGATAAAACACCACCCACCTTTTTGTTCTCTACCTATGAAGACGAAGTGGTGCCTGTGACACAGACGCTGCGTTTTGCCGCCGAACTGGCGGAAAAAGAGATCCCGGTGGAGTGCCATATGTTCCAGCACGGCATCCACGGCCTTTCTCTGGCAAAACCGTTTACCTCTTCGGGCCGCATTGCCAAAGTGGATGAGTCCGTGCAGCAGTGGCATCCTATGAGTGTGCAGTGGCTGCGCCGGCTGTGGGGCGACTACCCCACCACCCTCCACGAGCGGCGGCCCACGGCGGAAAGCCTGGGCGCCTATTGCATCGACGCATTGGGAGGCAGCCTGATGGAAAACCAGAGCTGCATGCGCATTTTGTGTGAATACTACCCACCCATGTGCCGCAAGGAATATGCCTGGGGCGCCCGGCCTGTCACCATCCGGGACCTCAATGCCATGCTGCCCCACGGTATGGCGCTCACCGAAGAAAAGCTCCGGGAGCTGGATGAGGCCCTGCGCCAGGTGCCGCTGCCGGAACGGGAAGCATAGGCGGCAAGGGCTTTGCAAGGGTACAAGTGTGTTTCCAGGGCAGAGCCGGCTGAAAGGGGCAAGAGAATGGAATTAAACAAACAAAATATGAAAAAGATCATGGTCTTGATCGCCTTTGCTGTGCTGTTTTATGTGGCAGTGCAGAACTGGGCGTTGGTGGCCGGCTTTTGCGGCCAGCTGCTGGGCTATACGTTCCCCTTTGTGTTGGGAGCCTGCATCGCCTTTATCCTCAACGTACCCATGCGGTTCATCGAGACCCGCCTGTTTGACGGTCTGCTGCAAAACAAGAACAGCCGGATCTACAAGGCAAAGCGGCCGTTGAGCTTGGTCCTGACGCTGGTCTTGGTGGCCGGCGTGTTGTTCCTAGTCGTTTTCCTGATCGTCCCTGCTTTGGGCGATACCCTGCGGACCCTGGCCTATTCGCTGCCCCGGGCCCTGACCCAAGTGCAGCTGTGGGCCTACAGGCTGATGGACAAATACCCGGAGATCGCCCATGAGATCTTGAACCTGGATATCGATTGGAGGGAGATCGGGTCAGAGGCTGCTACCTGGCTGAAGAACATCGGCGGCAGCCTGGTCAATTCTACCATCGGGGTGGCCACCACTGTGGTGGGCAGCCTGGTGAACTTCTTCTTGGCCCTGATCTTCTCCATTTATGTGCTGCTGCAAAAAGAAAAGCTGGGCCGCCAGTTCAAAGGGCTGATGTTCGCTTTTTTGCCCGAAAAGTTCGTTTTGCGCAGCTTGTATATCCTGTCTATGGCGGGGGAGACTTTTTCCCGGTTCTTATCAGGCCAATGTATGGAAGCGATCATCTTGGGCTGTATGTTTTTTGTGGCCATGACGGTCTTTGGTTTCAACTATGCGCTGATGATCAGCGTGCTGATCGCAGTGCTGGCGTTGGTCCCCATTTTTGGCGCTTTTATCGGCTGTTTCGTGGGGGCATTCCTGTTGGTGATCGATGATCCCATCCGGGCACTGTGGTTTGTTATCATGTTCTTGATCTTACAGCAGATCGAGGGAAATTTGATCTACCCCCATGTGGTGGGCAACTCGGTGGGCCTGCCTTCGATCTGGGTGTTGGCCGCCGTCACTGTGGGAGGCAACGCCATGGGGCTGGCGGGTATGCTGATCTTCATTCCACTCTGTTCTGTGCTGTATGCCCTGATCCGGGAAACGGTATACAAACGGCTGCGCCGCCGGTACGGCAGCCGTTATCAGGAATTGGTGGCCATGCGGAAAGGCATGCCGCCCAAGCGGAACAACAAGCCGCGGCCGGCGCCCAAGGGGAAAGGAAAAAATCCGCCGTCCCGATCCGAAGCCCAGGATGGCTGAGATAACGAGAAGAAGAGAGGCAAGCGCGCCCCGCAGCCGGGGCGACAAAGCGGCCGGGGCGACCTGGCAGGGAGGTAAAGTATGAAAAACAAAGCACCGGTGAAATTGAGCAAAAATGTATTGATCGGCATTTGCTGTGGCGTAGCTGTGTTGGTGGCCAGCATAGCGGTCATTGCCAGCCGGCTGGCCGACCGCCGCAAGAGAAAGGCGGAAGAAGCCCTGCTGGACGAAGAACAGCAGGCCATGGCCGAGGGCGAATGGGAAGAAAGCGCCGAGTAAACAATGGGAAAAAGCGCCTCATCTACCGAAAAGGGGATGAGGCGCTTTCCTGTTTTGACGATCAATATTGTTTTTCCAGCCGGATGCGGACATAGACCGCATAGAAGTGGATGAACAAATAGACGGCCACCAGGGGAAGCAGTACTTGGAAGGACACTTTCATCAGGGCAAAAGCCACCATCAGGGCCGCCAGTGCATAGGTCATGACGTCAAACCCCTTTGCCTTGGCCAAGCTGCCGATGTAGAGGTTCCGCTCGTCATTTTGTACGATCTCGATCTGCCGGGCCAAAGCAGGGTCTTTGCGCAGGGCAGCTTTGGCCAGCACATCGCCTAGGCCATGGCCAAACATGCCGCAGCCGATCCCCAGGCACAGAAAGGGTATCACAGTACCGCCTCCGGTAGCTTTGATCTGCCAAAAGCCAAGAGCGGCCAGCAGCAGCCCTGCCGCGATCAGGATAGCATTTTTGGCTTTTTTCATTTTGCATCCTCCTCATAAATAAAGATCTCTTCGATGGTCATGTCAAAATAGCGGGCGATCTTGAATGCCAACAGGATCGAAGGGTTGTACCGCCCGTTTTCCAGCGAGCCGATGGTCTGGCGCGAGACGCCTAGCGCCTCTGCCAAAGCCTCTTGTTTGATGCCGCGTTCTTTGCGGATCTCCTCCAAACGGTTTTTCAAAAGATCCCTCCTTTGATATGGAAAGTTTGCTTTCCATATCCGTATCATAACAGAGGGGGGTGGTAATGTCAAGTAAACTTTCCATCAGGAATAAAAAAAGAGAGCCCGAAGGCTCTCGGCTGCCCAGGCGGGCTCCACGGCCCCGGCCTTAGGGCTGCAAATATCCCTTGGCGACGGAATCTTGGATGGATTCTTCCACAAAAGGCCAAAGGTCAGGCGTGCTGTGGCGGATGGGCTCCATCCGCTGATAGACTTGGCTGCTGGTGACATGCCCTTTCCGCCAGGGGTGGCCCTGGGTGAGCAGATTGTTGATCAGCGGCTGCAACCGGTCGATGGAGGCGGCATAGCGGGCTTCCGGCGTTTCCATGGCGTCGAATTCTTCCCACAGTTTGCGGTACTCCATGCCCTGGTCTTCGGGCAGCAGGCCGAAGAGCTTGTCCGCCGCTTGTTTTTCCCGCAGGGCTTTGTCCTGGTTGCCCTGTATATCATAGGCAAAGGTATCGCCGGCATAGATCTCCACCAGGTCGTGGACCAAGGCCATCTTGATCACCTGGTTGAGATCCACATGGGGTTCGGTGCAGTATTCATAGAGGACCATGGACATCAAAGCAAAGTGCCACGAATGCTCCGCGTCGGTTTCTTGCCGGGAGCCATCGGCCAGCAGGGTCTGGCGCAGCACATTCTTCATTTTGTCAACTTCGATCAAAAACGAAAGCTGTTGTTCAAAGCGCGTCTTATGCAACTCCTCATCTCCCAAGAATGTATTTTTCCTAGTATAACCCAGTGCTACGGCAAAGTCAATCCGAAGATTGGCGGGTCTCCAACCGGGTGCTGCGGGCATAATAAAAGATGTATTGTTGGGCAAGGCCGGCAAGGGGGCCGAAAGCCCGTTGGTCGAATCCGGGGGGATAAAGGGCTTGGGCTTTTTTCATCCAGGTATCCACCGGAAAAGCATCCAGCTTGTGCAGGCCAAACAGCAAGAAGCAGTCGGCCACTTTGCGGCCCACGCCCCGGAGGGATTGGATGGCCTGGCGGGCGCTTTCGGTGTCCATGGTCTTCAAGGCCTCCAGATCCAAAGAACCGCCTGCCACCGCTTGGGCAGCAGATAAAATATACTGGGCCCGGTATCCGGCGCGCAAAGGGGCCAGATCTTCCAGCGACAGGCAGGCGATCCGGGCAGCAGAAGGAAAGGCGTAGAGAGTCTCGCCCTCCAAAAGCAGAGGCTGGCCGTACAGGCGGCACAGGGTGTGCAGAATGGTGCGGATCCGGGGGATGTTATTGCACTGGGAGACCAAAAAAGAGACCAGCGCTTCCCAGGGGTCCTGCCGCAGGATGCGCAGCCCCCGGCCATAGGCCACGGCCCGCCCCATGAAGTCATTGCAGCACAGCGGGGCGGTCAGCGCTTCGTAGTTTTCGTCCAGATCGAAATAGGGCCGCCAAATATCGTGAAATTCCTGGGGGGAAGCCAGCAGATGGAGGCAGCCTTCCGCCAACCAAAGCCGCGTGGCGTGCCCATAGGCTGTGCCCACATAGCCGCCGCGGGGCGAAGGGCTCCAGCGGAAACATTGGCCGCATTCGAAAATATGCTCCAGGCAAATGGGCTCTTCCAGAGGAAGGGACACTTGGCCGGAAGAAAAGATCGGTTTGATACAGCATCACCTCATAGACATAGCGAAAACAAAGGGCAACGGAGCAAGTGCCTTTTATTATAGCAAAGAGTAGGGCAGAACACAAACAAAGACGAAATATGATCTTTATTCTGGGGAAAACAGGGCTGTGATTGACTCTGGAGCGCAACTGTGGTATGATAGAACAACATCAGCGGGTATGGCGGAATTGGCAGACGCGCAGGATTTAGGTTCCTGTGAAGCGATTCGTGTGGGTTCGACCCCCACTACCCGTACCAAAAAGAAAGACATGACCAAAGGTCATGTCTTTCTTTTTGGGTTCCAGCCGCCAAAGGCGGCTTCCACCCTTTGATTTAAAATGCTCGGCGGAAATGAATTCCGCCTGCGCCGAGGTTTTGCCTGCGGCAAAACGCTCGTACGGCGCACCCGCGCCGCGGCCCAGAAGGGCCGTTTGTCGGTTCTTCTGCAACGGTTTCGTCAATCCAAAATATCGATCTTCCAGCGTGTAAGCCCCGGATCTGTTTGCCCTTGGCAACAGACCCGGGGCTTTCGTTTTTCGGTATCCTTGCAATCGTTCCCAAATTGGCAGTAGGGGCATCGGTACGCCCTGCCGCAAACAAGGGAAGACAACCGTCCTCCCTTTGTCTTGACCGTCACATCCACTTGCCGGACAAGCCATAGCCGGGATGGGTCAAAACAAGAAGGTGAACCGGTCTGCCCGATAGACGATCCGCATCAGCTCAATGGGGGTATGGCTTTTTTCATCCATTTGTTTTGCAGTCAGGATGACGGCAGTGCCAAAACCGGGTATTTCCAGCCACTCCCTTTCGCAGGGGGAGGGGACCTCCACCTGGAGGGTGCAGCTGCCATCCCGTATGCAGGTGTAGCCGGCTTGCCGGATGTAAGCGCTCACTGAAGTGAGGGTGGGCAGGTCTTGCTGCAAATGGGGGAAGCGGCAACCGGGCAAATAGCTGGTGTGCAGGGCAGCCGGGCGGCCATCCAGCAGGCGCAGGCGGGCGATCTTCAACACCGGTTCCCCTGCTGGCAGGGCTAAAGCCTGGCGGATGGCAGGGGCTTCGGCCAGCCAATCCCGCTGGATGACTTTGGATTCATAGGGCAGGCCGAGAGACAACATTTTATGAGAAAAACTGGTGGAGTTCATGCTCAAGGGGATCTTATCCCGCTGGGGCGCCACAAAGCTGCCGCATCCCCGGGAGGACCGGAGGTAGCCCAACTCTTTCAAGCAGCTGTAAGCCTTGCGGATATCCGAGCGGGGCACGCCGAAACGGCCGGCCATTTCGTTTTCGCTGGGGACTTTTTCACCGCTTTTGTATGTGCCCCGGCGGATGTCACGGATCAGCTGTTCGGCCACAAGTTCCCATTGATTTTGCTGTGATTTCATAGGAAAACGCTCCATTTTCATTGGTTTGACACCATTATAGCAGATGAAAATTGGCTTGGATTTGCTTTTAACGAAATTTAACGGAATTCACTTGGCGCCTTTACAAACCCCTTTTAGGATGGGCTCGTAAACCGCAAACGGACGAACAACGGAGAATTCGAAGGAGGAACAACAGGATGAAATGCAGACGACTGGCCGCGATTTTGATGGCCGCCGCCATGACGGTGGGAACCTTGGCCGGGTGCTCCCAGGGGCAGGCCGCCGGACAAGAAGACAACCCCTACGGCATCGATGAATTCGTGATGGTGCTGATCCCCGGGGAAGAAACGGAAAAATCCGTGCAGCTGCGGGACAACATGGCAGAAGAGATGAGCGAGGCCATCGGCATCCCCGTGACCACATACCGGGCCACCGATTACAGCGCCGCCGTGGAGGCCATGCGCACCGGCCAAGCCCACTTGGCTTTGTTAGGGCCCTTCTCCTATGTGACAGCCCGGGAACGGGCCGGGGCAGAATGCCTGGTGGTGCAGGCCACCAATGGGGAATCGGGGTACCAGTCTTATATCGTGGCCCGGTCGGACAGCGACATTGAGAGCCTGGCCGATCTGGAGGGCAAGACATTCGCCTTTGTAGACCCGGAATCCACCAGCGGCAATGTGATCCCCACCGATGAGATCATCAATGAGTTCCCCGAAAAAGAGCTGACATTCGACGATGTGCACGCCGAAGGCAAATTTTTCGCTTCGGCCATGTATGCCGGCAGCCATCCGGCTTCCATCCAGGCGGTGGTCCAGGGCAATGTGGACGCCGGCGCCGTGACCAATACCACCTACGAAAATCAGATCGAAGCGGGCAATGTGAACGAAGAAGATCTGAAAGTCATTTGGGAATCGCCGGTCATCCCCGGCAGCCCGCTGGCCATTCAGAAAGACCTGCCCCAGGAGCTGAAGGACAAAGTCAAAGAATTCCTGCTGGCCTATGACGATGCAGAGTATTTCGGAGACCCCAACAGCCGCTACATCGAAGCCAACGACGAAGATTACGATTATCTGGAGGAGCTCAAAGACAAATATGGCCTCACTGACTGATTCCCAGAACCACGCCGCCGGGGCACAGGCCGGCCCGCTGCTGGCGATTACACACCTGAAAAAGTACTATGGCCCCACCAAGGCGGTGGAAGATGTGAGCTTTGACGTAGACCGGGGGGAACTGGTGGTCATCATCGGCCCCTCCGGTGCGGGCAAATCCACGGTGCTGCGCTGCATCAACCGGATGATCGAGCCCACCGAAGGCAGCATTTTGTTCGAAGGTCGGGATATGGCGAAGATCCAGCGGGAAAGCGAGCTCAAGCCGCTGCGCCGCCGCATCGGCATGATCTTCCAATCCTTCAACCTGGTCTACCGCCTGTCTGTGTTCCAAAATGTGCTGCACGGCCGGCTGGGGTATTTGTCCACGCCCGATGCCATTTTGGGCAGGTACAGCGAACAGGACAAGGCGAAAGCCCTGGAACTGCTCAAAGTGGTAGGGCTGGACGGCATGGCCTACAAGCGGGCAGGGGAGCTCTCCGGCGGCCAGAAGCAGCGGGTGGGCATTGCACGGGCCCTGATGCAGGACCCCTCCCTGCTGCTGTGCGATGAACCCATCGCCTCGCTGGACCCCAGCTCTTCCAAAGTGATCATGGACCAGATCCAGCAGATGGCCAAACAGCGGCAGATCGCCTGTGTGGTCAACCTGCACCAGGTGGATGTAGCAAAAGCCTATGCCGACCGCATCGTGGGCATCCACCAAGGCCGCGTGGTCTTCGACGGCCCGCCGGAGGAATTGACGGACAGCATGATCGAGCGCATTTACGATACGCCCCTGGACCAGCTGACGGTGCACATGGAAGGAGGAAAAGGCAATGGTTAGGGAAAAAAAGATCCCGCTGGTGCCCCAAAAGGAAAAGCGGGCCCGCACCCTGGTGTTCTTGGCCGTGGCCCTGCTGTTTACAGTGGCCACCATCTCCACCCAATATCAGCCCTTCCACTTCCTGATGAATATGGAGAACTTTTGGATGTTCATCTGGGAAGACCTGCTGCCGCCCAAGATCAGCGATTGGCAGGCTACGCTGGAAGGGATCCTGCAAACGCTGTGCATGGCGGTGGCAGCCAGCCTGGTCTCGGCGGTGATCTCCCTGCTGCTGGCCTTTCTGGGGGCCAATACCACCGCCCCCTGGAAACCGCTGAAAAAAGTGGTGCGGCTTTTCGCCTCGGTCCAGCGCAACATCCCCAGCATGATCTGGACTTTTTTGCTGATCATGTCCTTTGGCATCGGCAACCTGGTAGGCGTGCTGGCGCTGCTGATCACCACCTGCGGCTTTTTGATCCGCTCTTTTATCGAGACCATCGATGAAGTGGGAGGCGAGAGCCTGGAAGCCATGCAGGCAGTGGGAGCCGGACGGCTGACCACCATTTCTCAAGTGATCTTGCCAGCCTGCCTGCCCGGTTTTCTCTCTTGGCTGCTGTATTCGCTGGAAGTGAACATCCGTTCTTCCACATTGGTGGGCGCAGTGGGCGGCGGCGGTATCGGCCTGATCATGATGGGATATATCAAACAGTTCCGCTATCAATCCGCCATGGGAGTCATCTTACTCATCGCCTTTTTGGTGATCTTGGTGGATCTGTTGACCAACTATTTGAGAAAGAAGGTATTGTCTGTATGAACCAAGCGGCAAGCACCGCCCCGGCTAGGGTCTATGTGCCACAGGCGCCGGATGCCCAAGAGACAGGGCTGCTTTACGACCACCGGGGGCGCATCCGGGTGAAGGACCCGGCCAGAGACCGGGCGCTCCATTGGTTTTTGATCGCTTTTGGTTTGCTGGGCCTGGGGGCGCTGTGGCTGCTCCGGCTGGATGGCGCCCAGCTCATTGAAGGGGTGGGCAAGATCCCCGAAGCCGTAGGCAAACTGGCCAAGCTGGATTTCAGCCAGTTGGGCGTTACATTCACTTCGCTGCTGGAATCCATCAGCGTCGCTATCCTGGCCACGGTGTACAGCTTGTTGGGCGGCATGGCGCTGGCCGTGCTGCTGGCCAAAAACCTGACGCCGTTTCGCGGCCTTTCCCTGTGCCTGTCGGCGGTGATGACATTCCTGCGGGCCATCCCCTCCATCATCTGGGTGCTGCTGGTGCTGGTCTGCGTGGGCTTCGGGCCCGAAGCGGGGATCATCGGCATCTGTATTTTCAGCACGTCCTTTTTTGCCAGAGCCTTTGCCCAGTGCTTTGAAGAGGTGCCGCAAGAGACGCTGGAGGCGCTGCAAGCCATGGGCGCCGGGCGGGTCAAGGTGTTTTTTGCAGCCGTGCTGCCTTCGGCCCTGACCAGCTTGATTGCCTGGACCTCCATCAGCTTTGAAAACAATTTTGGGGCTTCCTCCGTGCTGGGCACGGTGGGCGCCGGCGGCATCGGCTATGTGATCTCCAACTGTTTCAGCCGGTACGCCTACGGCCAAGCCATCGTGGCGATCGGCGTGGTGCTGCTGTTCACCTATGCCATGGAATTGGCCTTTACCCGGATCAAAGAGAAAAAAGCGGTGCGCTGAACAGGCGCCTGCATAAGAAAGGAACCGATATGGAAGCAATCGAACGATCGAAGATATTGGCGAAAAGCCCAGCGGGATTCGTCACCCGCTTGGCCCGGCCGGTGATGGAAAAATACGGCGTCCATGTGCTGCGCCAACCGGCGAAGACCCTGGTGATGATCCGCATGCGGGAGACCGTGGCCAAAGCGGATTTTTACCTGGGCGAGATGCTGGCGGTGGAAGCGCTGGTGGAGCTGGAAGGGCAGCGGGGGTTCGCCCTGCAGATGGGGGACGACACGGAAAAGGCGCTGGCCGCCGCCGTGGTGGACGCCGTGTGCCAAACAGAGCTGCCCGAACGGCAGGCAGTGGAACAGGCGCTGGCCGAGCAGGGGCGCGCCCTGCAAGAAGCCGAGGAGCGGGCCAGGGCCCGCCATGCCGGCACCCGGGTACATTTTGAGACCTTGGATGAATTCGATTGAAAGGGGCGAGGGCAACATGATCACAGCCAACGAATTTGATTTGGTGTTTGATTGCCAGCAGGTGTTCAAACAGCTGATGCAGGCCATGGCCAACCCGGGGAAAGTCTTTTCCATCGGGCAAAACAGCGCAAAGCTCCACCAGCCGGCGGGCAGCCTGCTGGCCATCGCCATGACATTGGTGGATAGCCGGTGCCGCTTTTCTGTGGCGGGCGACGACGAGCTGGCCCAGGCCATGCATGAGGTGACGCTGGGCGTGCCCACCGGGGTGGAAGAGGCGGATTACATCTTTGTGCCCCAGGCACAGGATATGGACAGCGCCCGCCCGGCCATTTTGGAACGGGCCAAAAAGGGGACGCTGGCAGAACCCCACAAAAGCGCTGCGATTTTCATCCAGCTGGACAGCCTGGAAGGCGGGCCCGAAGCCCTTCTCCAGGGGCCTGGTGTGGATGGGAGCATCGCCATCCGCTTGCCCCAGGCCGGGCAGCGCTGGATCGAAGAGCGGCAGCAGATGGAGCTGGAATTTCCCCAGGGGCTGGAACTGTACTTCGTCACGCCGGACGGCGAGCTGATGGGCGTGCCCCGCAAAATACGGATGGGAGGTTGCGTGTAATGGGATATGTGGCAGTGACAGGCGGGCAGGAGGCCATAGAAGCTTCCATCCAACTGCTCAAAGATTACCGTTCCGGCGGGGAAGAAGCCCTGTCCATCGAGGTGATCCAGCAGCGGATGCGCCTGCTCATCGACCGGATCATGTCGGAAGCCGGGCTGTATGCGCCGGACTATGCGGCACTGGCGCTGAAACAGTGCGAGGGCAGCCCGGAAGAAGCGGTCTTCCTGCTGCGGGCATACCGCAGCACCTTGCCCCGGAATTATACATCCCGCACCGTATCGGGCGAGCAGATGCACATCCGCCGCCGGATCAGCTCCGCTTTCAAAGACATCCCGGGCGGGCAGGTGCTGGGCCCTACCTATGACTATGTCCACCGCCTGCTGGATTTCAGCTTGGCCCAGGAAGACGAGCAAGAGCTGCAGCAGTGGAAAAAACAGTTCCGCAGCCAGGCCGAAGAGGAAAACGGCCAGCAGGAACTGGCGGATACGGCCCCGCGGGTGCTGGATCTGCTGCGCCAGGAAGGCCTGTTGGAAGAAGTGCCGGAAGACCGGTCGGAGCCCTGTGATGTGACCATGGAAAAGCTGCCCATCCCCGCGCCGCGCAGCGCCGTGCTGCAGACCCTCACCCGAGCGGATACCGGCTTTATCAGCGGCCTGGCATACAGCGACATCCGGGGGTTTGGCATGTCGCACCCCACCATTGGCGAGCTGCGGTATGGCACGGTAGAGGTCTTGGTGGACCACCCCTTGCTGGAAGGGCAGCCCTGGTATGTGGGCGAAATTGAGATCACTGAGGTGGAAGGGCTGATGGGCAGCCGGCCGGGCAGCAACGGCATCGGCGTGGGCTACGGCTGCGTATTCGGCCGCAACGACACCAAGGCCATCGCCATGGCCGTGCTGGACCACGCCTTGACGCTGGAGGACACCGGCCCCACCAGCGATGCGGAATTCGTGCTCCTCCACGGCGATTGCCTGGAGATGAACGGCTTTATCTCCCATTTGAAACTGCCCCACTATGTCACATTCCAATCCAAGCTGGACGGCCTGCGCAGCCAAAAAAAGGAGCAGAACCCATGACGAAGAAAACCAACCAGACCGATTACAATTTTGCATTTTTGGATGAAGGCTCCAAGCGGGAGATCCGCCGCAGCATCCTCCATGCCATCGCCGTACCCGGCTACCAGGTGCCTTTCGGCTCCCGGGAGCTGCCCATTGGCCGGGGATGGGGCACCGGCGGCATTCAGCTGACCATGTCCCTCATCGGGCCTCATGACAAACTGAAGGTCATCGACCAGGGCAACGACGACAGCGTCAACGCAGTGAGCATCAAAAACCTGATCTGCCGCACCACCGGTGTGGAGACCACCACCGATACGGCGGAAGCCGACATCATCCAATCCCGCCACCGGGTGCCCGAAGAGCCCCTGCGGGAAGACCAGGTGCTGGTGCTCCAAGTGCCGCAGCCCGAACCCCTGCGGGGCGTGGACCCCCATGAGGAAGTGACGCGGCAGCTCCATGCCGATGGCGAGTACACCGGTATTTGGGTCAACCTGTTTGAACTGCTGCTGACCAAGGGCAGCCCGTTCCGGGGGGCCGACCACCCGGTGATGGCCGACGGCCGCTATGTGATGAACCCCAGCCCCATCCCCCGGTATGACAACCCCAAGCTCCACCAGGCCCAATGCCTCTATTTGTTCGGCGCCGGCCGGGAAAAGAAGATCTACGCCATCCCGCCCCATACGGATGTGGTGTCCCTGGCCTTTGAAGACCATCCCTTCCGGCAGGAGGATCTGTCCGGCCGCAAATGCCGGCTGTGCGGCGCAGAAAACGTCTTTTTTGATGAACTGTTCGATGAAGCCACCGGACAGCGGTACTACCAGTGCTCGGATACGGGCTATTGCCAAAAACGCCGCCGCCAGCAAGCCCAGCAGAGAGGAGAACAGCAATGACACAGACCAGACAGCCGATTTTAGAGGGGCGCAAGATCACAGTGCGTTTTGGCCCCGGCTGCGACTACTGCCGCAGCCACCCGGAGATCGAAAAGGGCCGCTGCCCCCATTGCCACACCATCTGGGCGGTGCGCGATGTGGATTTCCAGCTGTATCCCGGTGAGATCCTGGGCATTGTGGGCGAATCGGGCTCGGGCAAGAGCACGCTGCTACGCACGCTCTACTTCGACCGCCCTGCCACCCAGGGGGAAGCTTACCTCTCGCTGTATCACCAGGGCCAAGCCAACATTTTGGAAGCCAGCAGCCAGCAGAAGCGCTATTTGCGCAACCACTTGATGGGCATGGTCTACCAAAACCCCACCATGGGGCTGCGGATGCGGCTGTCCTCGGGGGCCAATGTGGCGGAAAAGCTCATTGCCGCCGGCAACCGGAACGCCGGGCAGATGATCGGGCGCAGCCAACAGCTGCTGCGCCATGTGGAGATCCCGGTGGAGCGTATGAAAGACCCACCCTGTGTGTTTTCCGGCGGCATGCAGCAGCGGGTCCAGATCTCCAAAGCCACGGCCAACAACCCGCCGATCTTGCTGCTGGATGAGGTGACCACAGGGCTGGACCTGAGCGTCCAGGCCAAAGTATTGGACCTGATCCGGTCCATTCAAAAAGAGCTGGGCATTGCCATGATGATCGTCAGCCACGACTTGGGCGTGATCCGCATGATGGCGGACCGGACGATGGTGATGCTGGGCGGCCGGGTGGTGGAAGAAGGGCTCACCGATCAGATCTTGGAAGACCCGCTCCACGCCTATACCCAGACGCTGGTCAGTTCGCTGCTGTAGGAGGAAACCATGCAGGATATTATCATCTATAACGCCAATGTGGTCACGCCGGACCGGGTGATCCCCCAGGGGGCCGTGGTGCTGCGGGACCACATGATCGAGGAAGTGACCGATTCCCGGCAGGTGGAGGACCGGTATCCCCACGCCCAGCGGGTGGATGCCGCAGGGGATTATTTGCTGCCCGGCTTCATCGACATCCATTCGGATAACATCGAGACCGTGATCCAGCCCAGGCCCCAGAGCATGATCGATTTTGAGCTGGCCATGCGGGAGCAGGAAAAGCAGCTGGCCTCTCAGGGGATCACCACGATGTACCATTCGCTGAGCATCGTGGACGCCGCCACCCGCAAGCTGCGCACGCCGGAAAACCTGAAAAAGCTGGCAGAGCTCATCCGCCAGTTCCACGAGGGGGACCACTTGATCCGCCACCGGTTCCACTGCCGGTACGACATCACCAATGTGCAGTGCTACCCCCTGCTGCTGGAATTTATCCGGCAGGAAAAGATGCAGCTGCTCTCGTTTATGGACCACACGCCGGGCCAGGGGCAATACCGGGACCTGGAGTTTTTCAAAAACCAGGTGATGGGCGGCAGCGAGAGCGATGAGGAAAAAGACCGCATCTTAAAGCAGCGGATGGAGCGGGCCAAGGTGACGGAAGAGCAGCTGAAGCAGGCGGCAGACCTGGCCTGGGAAAAGGGGATCCCCATCGCCTCCCATGACGATGACAGCGTGGAAAAACTGGACTATGTGACAGGCCAGCTCCATGCGGGCATCTGCGAATTCCCCGTGGAGCTCTCGGTGGCGCAGGAGGCCAGAAAACGGGGGATGCAGGTGGTGGTAGGCGCCACCAACGTGCTGATGGGCCGTTCCCATTCGGGCAACTTGTCGGCCCTGGAGGCCATCCGCGGGGGCTGTGCCGACATCCTGGTCTCCGACTATTTCCCGCCGGCCATCCTCCATGCCGTTTTCCGCCTGGTGGAGCAAGGGCTGCTGACGCTGCCCCAAGCTGCGGCCATGGCCTCTCGAAACCCGGCCAAGGCCGTGGGCATCGACAGCTGGGTGGGCAGCATCGAGCCCGGCAAGTGTGGCGATCTGCTGATCGTCACCCGAAAGAACAACATCCCCGTGGTGCGGCAGACGTATATCAACGGCGAACCGGTGGCGGCGGTGCAGTACCGCAACGACTTTGTAGGCAAGGATGGTACCCGGTATGATTGACAGGGAGCCGGAGGCCGGTTTTATCCGGCAGCTGCTGCTGGAGTGCGGCGGCCAGCTGCGGCGGCTGCGGCAAGAACAGCAGATGGAGCCCCGGCAGAAGCGGGGATACACCGACCTGGTCACCCAGCACGACCGGTGGGCCCAGGATTTTTTGGCCAGCCGGATCGCAAAGCAGTACCCCGCCCACGGCCTGTTGGGCGAAGAAGGGCTGGACCGCAGGGGAAACAGCCCCTGGCTGTGGGTCATCGACCCCATTGACGGCACCTCCAACTACATCTACTGGGGGCGGGAATACGCCATCTCCCTGGGCCTGTTTTTCCAGGGCAAGCCCTGGTACGGGGCCGTGCTGGATGTGGAGTCCATGGAGCTCCATGAGAGCCCGGCAGCCCCTCAGCCGCCCGTGCCGGGCGGCGATGCCCGGCACGGAGTGCTTCATGTGGGCTTTCAGACGCTGCAAGAGATCGCGGACCAAGGGGGCGACCCCTGGGGGCTGTGCGGGGCTTTCAGCGCCGTGCGGTATCTGGGCTGCGCCTCCCTGGAGCTGTGCCGCCTGGCCCAAGGGGAACCGGGCGCCTATGTCAACAGCCATCTGAGGCTGTGGGATTTTGCCGGTGCGCTGCCGGTGCTCCAGAGGGCGGGCTGCTCCTTGCGGGCCCTGCCCATGGGCAGCGGCCACTATTTTGTGTGCGCTTATTCGGCCGCGGGATTGGGGCAGGCCTGCCTGCCATGGCTGCCGCCCACGGTGCGGCGCCAGCTGGAGCAAGGGAAAGGAGAAGAATTCCATGTTGAAAATTGACCAGCTTTCCAAACACTTTATCATGCACATCCGCAACGACGCCAAAATCGAAGGGTTTGATGGAATCTCCTTTGCCGCCCAGGCCGGGGAACTGGTGGCCATCACCGGGCCCAGCGGCTCGGGCAAATCGTCTTTGCTCAAGTGCATTTACCGGACCTATACCCCCACGGGAGGCGATGTGTATTACACCGACAGCCAGGGGCAAACGGTGAACCTGGCCAAAGTGGAGCCTTGGGAGATCATCCGGCTGCGCAACAAAGAGATCGGTTATGTATCCCAGTTTTTCAGCGTGATCCCCCGGGTATCTGCCCTGGACATTTTGACCAGCACCCAGACGGCCCGCGGCGTAGCCCAGGGGGAAGCCCGGGAGCGGGCGGCGGAATATCTGGAAAAAGTGGGGATCTCCCCCTCACTGTGGGATATGTACCCCGCCACATTCAGCGGCGGCGAGAAACAGCGGCTCAACATTGCCAATGCGCTGATCACAAAACCCCGTATGCTGCTGCTGGATGAACCCACGGCGTCGCTGGACGCCCGGAGCAAAGAATGGGTGATGGACCTGATCTTGGCCTTGAAGGCCGAAGGGACAGCCATGGTAGGGGTGTTCCACGATGAGATCGCCATCCGCACTTTGGCCGACCACCGGTTTGAAATGCAGAGCAAACAGATGGTGCCGGTGGATCAGGAGAAGGACTATGTGGACGAAGAATGGTTTGAAGTCTATGCCAACGGATGAGGGTTGCCAGGACCGGTGGGATCTGCATGTCCATTCCCACTGGTCCGATGGCAGCGACAGCCCGGAACAGTTGGCAGCCTGGGCCCGGCAGCAGGGCCTGGAGGGGATCGCCCTGACGGACCACGACACGCTGGCAGGCGTGCCGGAGATGGAGCGGGCCGGCAAGGCACAGGGCCTGCAGGTGCTGGCCGGCATCGAGATCAGCTGCCAAGAGCCGGAGTCCGGCCGGCAGCTCCATCTGCTGGGGTATGGAATACCGGAAAAGGGCTGGGAGCAGGTGGAGGCATTCTGCTACCCCACCTGCCGGGGGCGCAACGAAGCGGTGCGCCGCGCGGCCCTGGCCCTGCGGCAAGCCGGGTACCCGGTGGATTGGGAACAGGTCCAAGCCTGTGCCGGCCCTGGCGGCCAGCTGTGCAAACAATACATCCTGATCCAGCTGGTGGAGCAGGGCGTGTGCGACACCATGTACGGTCCGCTGTACAAGCGGCTGTTCAAAGTGGGGCCCGACGGCAAACGGGGCATAGCCTACTTGGATTTTCCGCTGGCTGACCCGGTGGAAGCGCTGCACTGCATTTTAGAGGCCGGCGGGGTGCCGGTGCTGGCCCACCCGGGCCAATACGGCAATTACGATTTTGTGCCCACCCTGGTGCGGGAAGGGCTGCAGGGCATTGAAGTGCGCCACCCCAAACACGGCCCGGCAGATGTGGAGCGGTGCCGGCAGTTGGCGCGGCAATATGGCCTGCTGACCACCGGGGGGTCGGATTACCACGGGCGCTACGGCGACTGAGAAGGCGCTAAAAAAACGGATGGGTCCCACGCCCATCCATTTTCGTTCCAGCACAAGAGGAAAAGACCCGGCCTTTTGCCGGCCGGGCTGCAAGGCTCATCCCAGACGGGATGGGCTTTTTTTGTCGTGGGCGGCAGGCGGTTGGCCCAAAGGCAGCCAGGCCAACAGCTCAAAACGGCCCTGCCCGGCAGAAGCTTGGAGCGTGCCGCCGTACCGCTGGGCGATCTGCTCCATGTTTTTCAGGCCAAAGCCGTGGGAAGTGCTGTCCGCCTTGGTGGTGGCGAACAGGCCGTCTTTTTGAGGGCGCAGCGGGCCCGCCACACTGTTTTCCACCCGCAGCATCAAAACGCCTTTGTCTGCCCGGGCGCGGACGACGACTTTTTTATCCGCTGCCGCTGCTGCGGCCTCAATGGCGTTGTCCAGCGCATTGCCCAACAGGGCGCACAGGTCCAGATCGGCAACAGGCAGGTCTTCCGGCAGCTCCACCTGCCAATCCACACAGACCCCCGCCTGCCCGGCGGCGGCCGCCTTGGCCGAAAGCACGATGTCTGCCGCCTGGTTGGCACAGAAGTGCTGGGTGCTGTGGGAGGCGGATTGCAGGCTTTGCAGATAATCCAGGGCCCGCGCTGTCTGCCCGGTCTCCAAAAAACCGCAGAGGGCTGTCCAGTGGTTGGCCATATCGTGGCGCAGGCGCCGCACCTGCTGCTGTTCCCGCTGGATGCCCTGGTAATAGACCTCCCGCATGCTGGCCAGCTGGTGCTCCTGCTCCAGGGCCCACTGGCGGGAAAGCTGGACCAGGGAAAACAGGATGGCCAGCGCGCTGAGCAGCACGAAGGGGAGGATCAGCGCCGCCTGCACCAGGCCCACCTGGGTGTCGTTGTAGCCGTTGACCAGCACCACGGTGATCAGGGCGCTGAGCGGCGCCACTGTCAGGCCCAAGGCGATCCACCACAGCCGGGGGCTCAGCGAAAGGGAAGAGGCGGGGCGGCCGAAAAAGCGCCGGGCCACCAGGTACAGCAGCAGCCAGGCCAGGCACCGCAGGAGGGTCGACACAAAGTCATGGGGCGAATAGAGCCGGGAGGCAGAGTCGATCAGCGCATTGAGGGACATGGCGATGCAGAAAAGGCAGGCGGGCACCACCAGCCGGGCCTGCCAATCGCCCTGGGTGCAGAAAAACAGGAGGACAAAATAAAAAGGCAGCGTCAGCAGCAGGTTGTTGTCCCCCACCCAGACGATCATGGAAGAGGCGACGCTGCACATGCAGAAAGCGGCGATGCGGCAGGGCCAAAAGGGGCGCAGGCAGAGGAAACGCCGCAGCACGCCCAGGTGGCAAAAGCCCAAAAAGCCGCCGTAGACCACATAAGAGGCGATGGAAAAGAGAATGTACTCCACGGCTTCAATCCTCCAGCATGGAGAGGGTCAGCTCCGCCATAGCTTGCTGCCGCAGGCCGCGGCTGATGGGCAGCCGGTCTGGCCCGACGCACACCTCGCTGCCTTGGATGGAAGACACGGCTTTTGCATGCACCAGATACCGCTGATGGATGCGAACGAAGCCGCCCCCCAGGGTCTGGGCCACGTCGTCCAGCTTGGCGTAAAAGGGATATTCCCGGCCCTGGGTCACAACGGTGACTTGGCGCCGGTCGCTGTAACAATAGAGGATATCCTCATAGGCCACCCGAAACAGCCCCTCGGTGTTTTGAATGGTCAATGTCTGGGGCGAGCGGCGGCGCAGCTGCTCTTCCACCCGTTCCATCAGCTGGGCCAGCCGTTCCCGCTTCACCGGTTTCATCACATAGTCCAGCGCCTGCACGGAATAACCGTCAAACACAAAATCGGCATAGCCGGTGACAAAGACGATGAGCAAACCGTTGTCGCTCTGGCGGATGCGGCGGGCCGTCTCCATGCCGTTCATCCCGCCCATCTCCACATCCAAAAACAACAGGTCCAGTTCGCCGGCATGCTTGGGCAGCCAGGCGCACAGGCCCTCGCCGGAAGAAAATTCGTAGATCACTTTGGCATCTTCTTCCCGCAGCAATTGTTCCAACTGTATTTTCAGTGCTTCCCGGGCCCGGCTCTCATCGTCGCAGATGCCGATGCGGATCATGGGCAACGCCTCCTTTTCATTCGTTCAGTGGGGTGGCCCGCCTTTCGCTTGCCGCCGGCGGCAGGGGGAAAGGGGCCGCAAAATGGGCGGCAAAAGGACCGCCCCATCCGGGGCTATTTTACCACAGCCGCCCGCTTTGCAAAAGAGTCCCTTTGCAAAACTTGACGTCAGACATGCCAAATTTGACAGGGAAGAAGCCCGGGATGCCAAACTTGACACCAAAGCTGCCAAGCTTGGCAGGGCGGTTTGCGGCGGGGCCGGATGCGCGTTATGCTGGAGCCAGAAAACAAGAGAGGGAGTATGCAACATGACGCAAGCAAAACTGAAGACCAATCTGGATACCAATTTCCTCAAACTCATCGCCATCTGTTCCATGCTGCTGGACCATGTGGGCAGCGTCTTTTTCCCCCAGATCCCCCTGTTCCGGTGGGTGGGGCGGCTGGCGTTCCCCCTGTTCTGCTACTGCATGACGGTGGGCCTGCTGTACACCCATGACATCAAGGGCTACCTGACCCGGCTGGGCCTGTTCGCCCTGATCTCCCAGCCCTTGTATGTGCTGGCCTTCCATCCCTATGATTTCTGGGGACAGTTTACCAACTGGAATATCTTCTTCACCCTGTTTCTCAGCCTGCTGGCCATGTGGGCTTTTGTAGAGCGGAAGTATTGGCTGTTTGCCCTGGCCTTTTTCGTTGTCAGCTGGTGGAATTTCGATTACTCCGGCAACGGCATCCTGCTGATGCTGATTTTCTATCTGTGCCGCAACAAGCCTGGGGTAGGCGCCGCTTTGTTCACCGCTTTTTACATGGGTGCCCTGTGGAGCGGTTACCCGGAAGACCCCTTGGCCCTGATGGTGGGCGGCCACGCTGTGGATTGGACCATTTTTGCCCTGCTGGCTCTGCCGCTGATCTTTGTGCGCACCCATGTGGACCTCAAGATCCCCAAATGGTTTTTCTATGGCTTTTACCCGGCCCATTTGGCTCTCATCGCCATCCTGCGGCTGTGCCTGCACGTTTAAACCGGGCGATACCCTGTGGAAAGAAAGGAAGAAAATACAATGCTATCGGTACAAAACCTGCACAAATCCTATCAAGTGGGCCGCAAGACCTATGAAGTGCTCAAAGGCGTCAGCCTTTCGGTGGCCCAAGGGGAATTCGTCGCCGTGATGGGCCCCAGTGGCTCGGGCAAGACCACACTGCTCAACTGCATCTCCTGCTATATCCCGGTGGACAAAGGCCAGATCACCCTGGGGGGCCAGCAGCTGGCTGCGCTGGACGAGACGGCCCTGGCTCAGGTGCGCAACCAAAAGCTGGGCTTTGTCTTTCAGGATTTCATGCTGCTGGACGGCCTGAATGTGCGGGACAACATCTTGCTACCCGCCATCATCGGCGGCCACCTGGAGGAGGAGACCGAGCGGCGGGCCGACCAGCTGTGCCAGCTTTTCGGCATCGCGCCCATCCAGGAAAAATACCCGGCGGAGATCTCCGGCGGCGAAAAGCAGCGCACCGCCGTGGCCCGGGCCCTCATCAATGAGCCGCTGATGATCTTGGCCGATGAGCCCACCGGAAATCTGGATTCCAAAAGCTCCCGGGCGGTCATTCGCTCGTTCCAGCAGGCCAAACAGGAGCTGGCCGCCACCATCTTTATGGTGACCCACGATTCCTTTGCCGCCTCCTTTTGCGACCGGGTGATCTTGCTGCGGGATGGGCTGGTGTGGAAGACGCTGGACAACCCGGGCAGCCGCAGCCGGTTCCAGGATGAATTGCTGGCGGCCATCAAAGAAATGAGCGAGGTGAACGAGCAATGATCGCCCTATCCCAAGTCAATGCTGCCCTGCGGCGGCAGAACCGCAAGAATTATCTGCTGTTGGTGCTGTGCAATTTCATTTCCGTGCTGCTCATCACCGCCTATGTGACCATGATGCGTTCGCCCACCGTGCTGCAGGTGCTGCCCGAAGGGGGCGATTCCCGCAAGCAGGTGATGATGATCTTTGTGCTGGCCGTCATCGGCTGCGGTGTGTTCACCACCTACGCAGCCTCCCTGTTCTTTCGCAGCAAAGCCAGGGAGACCGGCATTTTCTTGGCCCTGGGGGCCACCCGTCAGACTTTGTCCCGGCAGATGTTTCGGGAACTGGCCCAGCTGGGCATCGGCTCCTGCGCCCTGGGGGCCCTGCTGGGCACGCCGCTGGCCTGGCTGCTGTGGCAGGGCTTCCGGCTGCTGCTGGTAGACAGCCAGGAAATGGCCTTTGCTTTCGACCCGCAAGCCTGCCTGTTTGCCCTGGCCTTTTCCCTCTTCACACTGGCCATGCTTTTTTGGCTGGGCCGCCGGTCCCTGCGCCGCACCAATATCATCGACATCGTCAACGAGGCGCGGCGCTCGGAACCCATTCGGGATGTGAAGCGCTGGTATGGCCCGGTGGGCATCCTGCTGCTGGCCATAGGCGGCCTGCTGGGGTATCAGGCGCCCAGTTTTTTCATCTTGCAGCTCCAATGGTACCCGCCGGAAGGCTTTACCGCCATATTCTATTTGCCCGCCCTGGTGGGCCTCTATATGATCTTGCTGCACACCGTGGTCAACGGGTGGCACCAGGGAAAGAACCGGTATAAACACCTGATCTCCACTTCGATGATGCGTTTCCAGGGGCGGCAGACGGTGCGCAACATGCTGGTGATCACCGTGCTGCTGGCCGGCGCCTATTTCGCCAGTTTCTATACCCCCATGCTGAGCGCCGGCAACACCTTGCAGGTGGAGCGCCGGCCCTACGACTACGCTTACCACTACCGGGCGGACCAAGAGCTGCCCGGCCAAGGGGAGGTGGAGCAGCTGGCAGAGGAATACGGCGTCACCATCACCGGCTGGAAGCAGCAGCCCATGGCCGTTTTGGCGGTGGACGGCGAAGAGCATGTGGAAAAGGAGGGGCCCATGGGCGCCACTTGGGAAGCGGTATACCGGGAGCAGCTGCATGGGGACACCTTCCTTTCGGAAAGCGCATATCGGACCCTCACCGGCCAGGACATCCAGCTGGAGCCGGGCACGGTGGTGGGCGTCTTTGACGACGAAGGCAGCAGCAATGGGATGATGGGCAACGAGATCTCCCTGGTGACAAACATGGTGACAGGGGCACAGCTGGAGGTGACGCCGGTGGAGCCGGTGCTGTGCTACGACCTGCTCTTTGGCTGCCGGGTGCTGGACGATGGGGATTATGCCAACATCACCCAAGGCCTGACGCCCCAGTGGCAGGAGCAGCAGGTGTTCTTCAACGTAGAGGATGTGGACGGCACATACGATTTTGCCAAAGCGCTGTTCAACGCCATCGTGGACCGCTCTGGCCCGGAGGTGGAAGTGGGCGACTATTATGACCTGGTGGAAAAGGCCCAGGCGGAAGCGGCCGGCGAGCCCTATGCCTACGACCCCCAGTTTGTCGAAGAACACGGCATGGAGCCCATCCGCTATGACCAGCGGGATTCCAGTGCATTCCGGGTGCACTGGAAGTACATGCCCTCTTTCCGGGTGCTGGACCGGGCGGATTTCGTCACCACCATGGCAGTCTTCCTCATGCTGTTTTTGTTCATTGCCATCGTGTGCTTTGCGGCAGTGCTGGTCATCGGCTACACCCGCTGCCTGACCATAGCGCTGAACAACCGGCAGGTCTTCGAAGACCTGCGGCGGCTGGGCGCCACGCCCCACTACCTGTATCAGGTGGTGCGGGGGCAGGTCTCCCGGGTGTTTTTTGTCCCCGGCCTGACAGGGACCACGCTGATCTACGCTTTTTATATGCTCATTCTGTATTTCAATGGGGATCCCCTCGGGTTCTCGGCCGGCGAATTGGCCGGCATGGGGAATTGCCTGCTGCTGGTGGCGGCATTGAGCCTGCTGCTCTATGGCTTTTACCGGTTCACCCTGGGGCGTGTGTGCCGCATGGTGGGGGTGGACCCGGCCAGCCGCAAGCGGGACGGCCGTCGGCTGGCAGCGGGAAAATAGACGCCCTTGCATCGCCCCGCCCCAATGGGGTACAATAGTTGCAAAGCCTTGGGCCGTGCACGAAAGGGCCGGGGTAAAGCAAGAAAAAGGCGGTCCGCCGGCAGCCTGCCGGCGGGTTGCCTTGCCCTGTCCGGGGCCAAAGGAGGCAGCTGATGAACCGTATTTTGATCGTGGAAGACGACCCGTCTTTGGGGCGGGGGCTGGCTTTATCTCTGACCGACGGCCAGACCCAGGCCACTTTGGTGGCCACCTGCCGGGAAGCCCGGGAGCAGCTGGCGGCACACCCCTTTGATCTGGCGCTGTTCGATGTGGGCCTGCCCGATGGTTCCGGCCTGGATCTGCTGCAGTTGGTGCGGCAGGGCAGCCAGATGCCCGTGATCTTGGTGACGGCCAACGATATGGAAACGGACATCGTCACCGGCCTGACCCTGGGGGCAGACGATTACATCACAAAGCCATTCAGCCTGGCGGTGCTCCGGGCCCGGGTGGCGAACCAGCTGCGCCGCAGCCGGCCGGCGGCTTCTCTTTGGCAGATCGGCCTGTACCGGTTTGATTTTGAAGCCATGGAGTTCAGCCGGGAAGGCCGGCCCATTGCCCTATCGCCCACCGAGCAAAAACTGCTGCGCCTGCTGGTGGAAAACCGGGGACGCACCCTGCCGCGGGAACGGCTGCTGGACCGCATTTGGGCCGATGCTGCTTTTGTGGAGCCCAACGCCTTGTCGGTCACGGTCAAACGGCTGCGGGACAAGCTGGAGGACCCGGGCTACATCAAGACCGTATATGGCGTGGGATACAGCTGGGCGGTGGAGCCATGAGAGCCTGGCTGCCCTATGGGCTGGCGGGGCTGGCAGTTTTGGCCTGCGGCGGAGTGATCCTGTGGGACCGGCTGCGCCTGCGCCGCACCATGGATGCGCTGTCCGCCATGCTGGAAGAAGCGCTGGCCGGCCACTTTGACGCCTCCCATTACGATGAGAGCCGCCTTTCCGCCCTGGAGCACCAGATGGCCCGGTATTTGGCCACCAGCGATCTGTCGAACCGGAACCTGCGCCGGGCCAGGGAACGGGTGGAACAGATGGTGGCGGATATCTCCCACCAGACGAAGACGCCCATTGCCAACCTGCTGCTCTATGCCGGCCTGTTGCAAGAGCAGGAGTTGCCGCCTTTGTGCCGGGATTATGTGGAAACGCTGGCCGGACAGGCGGAAAAGCTCCGCTTCCTCATCGACGCGCTGGTCAAGGCGGGCCGGCTGGAAAGCGGCATCATCCAGCAGAAGCCCCGGCAGCAGGACCTCCAGCCCCTGCTGCGGCAGGTGGCGGAACAGGCCATCCCCCGGGCAGAGCAAAAAGGGCTGGCCTTTGTGGTGGAGTCCACCGGGGAGCGGGCCTGCTATGACGCCAAATGGACGGGGGAGGCCCTGTATAACCTGGTGGACAACGCCATCAAATACACGCCGGCGGGCGGGAAGGTGACCCTGCGGGCCGCCGCTTTTGAACTGTTCTGCCGCATCGATGTGGAAGACACGGGCATCGGCTTGGCGGAGGAAGAGCAGAGCCAGGTCTTCCAGCGGTTCTACCGCTCTCCTGCCGTGGCGGATGCCCCGGGCGTCGGGCTGGGCCTGCCTTTGGCGCGGGAGATCATCGCCGGCCAGGGGGGCTACATCAAAGTCCGCTCCACCGTGGGGGAGGGCAGCACATTCTCCATCTTTTTGCCAACAGAAGGGCGGAATCTTTCCAAACTGAAAGATTTGTGAAAGGGTCTGGAAAGGTTCCTGCTGTATCATCTGTACTGTACCCAAGGTGCGGTACAGATTTTTTTGTGGACAGCCCTCCCCGGGATGGGGCAGGCGCCGGGCCCATTCCAAACAGCGGCCCGGGCCCATGGGCCAGATGAGGAGGTTCCAGTATGACGGTTTTGCACACAGAAGACCTGCGCAAGCGCTACGGGCAGGGGGAGGCTGCGGTAGATGCCCTGGCCGGCGTGGACTTGGCGGTGGAAAGAGGGGAGTTCGTCTCCATCGTAGGCACTTCGGGCTCGGGCAAATCCACCCTGCTGCACATGCTGGGCGGGCTGGACCGGCCCACCGGCGGCAAGGTGTATGTGGAGGACAAGGATATTTTCGCGCTGAAAGACGATGAACTGACCATCTTCCGCCGCCGGAACATCGGGTTCGTCTTTCAGGCCTACAACCTGGTGCCGGTGCTCAACGTCTATCAAAATATCGTGCTGCCCATCGAGCTGGATGGGCGGCAGATCGACGAAGGGTATGTGGATCAGATCGTCCACACCCTGGGGCTGGAAAGCAAGCTGCAGAACCTGCCGAACCAGCTTTCCGGCGGCCAGCAGCAGCGGGTGGCCATCGCCCGGGCCCTGGCCACGAAGCCCGCCATCTTGCTGGCAGATGAGCCCACGGGCAACTTGGATTCCCGAACATCCCAAGATGTGCTGGCGCTGATGCGTGTCACCAGCGAACAGTTCGGCCAGACCATCGTCATGATCACCCACAACGAGGAGATCGCCCAGCTGGCCCACCGGATCATCCGCATCGAAGACGGCCGCATCGTCAACCGGTAAGGAGGGGCTGGTATGCTGAAGGTATCCAATCACAAGTGTGTGCGCCGCCTTTCGGATAAGAGCCTGCGGGCGGCCAAGACGCGGAACATCGTGGCGGTCATCGCCATCGCCTTGACAACGGTGTTGTTCACCTCGCTGTTCACCATCGTGCTCTCCCTCAACGCCTCCATGCAGCAGGCCAATTTCCGCCAGGCCGGAGGCGATGCCCACGGCACCTTCAAATATCTGACCTGGGACCAGGTGGAGCAGCTGCGGCAACACCCCAAGATCAAAGAGTCCGGCGCCCGGCTGACGCTGGGCATGCCCAGCGAAGCGCCCTTCAACAAAGCCCATGTGGAAGTGAGCTATATGGAAGAAGCCGAGGCGGCCCACAGCTTTGTCTACCTGGAAGAAGGCAGCCTGCCGGAAGAGGGGACGGACCAGGTAGCCACCGATACCCGGGTGCTGAACCTGCTGGGGGTGGAGCCCAAGGTGGGGGAGCAGTTTACCATCACCTACAACCTGGGGAACAAGCCGGTGACGGCCACATTCACCCTGAGCGGCTGGTGGGAATACGACGAAGGGATAGTGGCCAGCCATGTGTTGGTGCCCCGCAGCTACGCCGAGCAGGTGCTGGAGGGATACCAGCGCCGGGAAGGGGACATCACCGGCACCTGGACGCTGGATGTGATGTTTGCCAACGCACTCCACATCCAGAGGGATCTGGAACAAGTGCTGGCAGACAACGGCTACCAGAATACAGCGCCGCAAGGGGAGGGCTATATTGACATCGGTGTGAACTGGGGCTACACCGGCGCCCAGGCTGCCAGCAATGCAGACCCCATGATGGTGCTGGCCATCGCAGCCCTGCTGCTGCTCATCATTTTCACCGGCTATCTGATCATCTACAATGTGTTCCAGATCTCGGTGACCAATGACATCCGGTTCTACGGCCTGCTCAAGACCATCGGCACCACAGGCAAGCAGCTGCGCCAGATCATCCGCCGCCAAGCCTATCTGCTGTCGCTGGCGGGCATCCCCATCGGGCTGCTGCTGGGCTATTTGCTGGGCGCCTGGCTGGCGCCCCGGATCTTGGACCAGCTGGATGGGGTGCACAACACCATTTCCATCAGCCCTCTCATTTTCATCGGCGCGGCCCTGTTCGCCCTGTTTACCGTACACATCTCCTGCCACAAGCCGGGGCGCATGGCGGCCAGAGTATCGCCGGTGGAAGCGGTGCGCTACACCGAGGCAGATCCGCCCGGCAAGGGGAAAAGCAAAGGGCGCCGCGCCGCAGGCAGGGTGCGCCGGGCGTCGATCTCCCAGATGGCTTTGGCCAACCTGGGACGCAGCAAACGCAAGACTTTGCTGACCGTTTTGTCCCTTTCCCTTTCGGTGGTGCTGCTCAATGCCACCTATACGTTCGCCAACGGGTTCGATATGGACAAGTATTTGAACAAATGGGTGGTCACCGACTTTATCTTTGGCGACGCCGCCTATTTCCAGACGGGCAGCGGGGGATTCAATGAAGACAGAGCGGTGGATGAGCAAGCCATTGCCGATCTGCAGGCCCAAGGGCTCATCACAGAAGGCGGCCGCATCTACGGCCAGACCTCCTTGGCCAACTTTTGGGTGGATGAAGAGTACTTCCGCCAGAGCCACAGCCGGTTTTACGACCAGCAGGGCATGGATCTGCTGGTGCAAAATGCAGACCGGGATGAGAAGGGGCGGTTGGCCGACGACTTGCTGCTCTACGGTATGGAGGAGCTGCCTCTGGACCATTTGACTGTGGTGGAAGGGGATCTTTCCAAACTGCGCGACCCCGATGGCAAATACATCGCCGCCGTGTTGGAAACGGACGATTATGACGTTCCTGAAATGGATTCCAACCCCATGCAGGTAGGGGATGCCATGGCCATCCGCTACCAGGACAAAGTGGAAAATATCGACATGCGCACCGGCCAGCCGGCCACAGAGCAGACGCCTGCTGCTTATGTGAAGACCCAAGTGGTGGAAAGCCATACAGAAGAATATGAGGTCTGTGCCCTGGTGACCATGCGCAATTCCATGGGGTACCGGTATTACGGCACAGCTCAATTCGTGCTCAACGACCAGCAGTTTCGGCAGGCCACCGGCACAGCGGATATCATGACCTATCTGTTTGACGTGGCGCCGGAAAACAGCGGGGCCATGACCGCTTTCTTAGAAGACTACACCACGCAGGTGGAGACCCAGTACGACTATGAATCCAAACAGGACTATGTGGAGGAATTCCAGGGGTTCCGCGGGATCTTCACCACCTTGGGAACGGCTCTGAGCATCATTGTGGGCCTGGTGGGCCTGCTGAATTTCATCAACGCGGTGCTGACCAGCATCATCAGCCGGCGGCATGAATTTGCCGTGCTCCAAGCCATTGGCATGACAGGACGCCAGCTGAAACAAATGCTGATGACGGAAGGCATCTACTATGCAGGCGGTTCCCTGTTGGTGTCCCTGGCACTCAGCTGCTGCATTGCGCCGCTGTTGGGCGCCAGCCTGGGCAAGCTGCTGTGGTTCTTCACATTCCACTTCACTTTGCTGCCCATTCTGGCCGTGCTGCCCTTCTTTGTGCTCTTTGGCTTGGCGATACCCCTCATGACCTATCAGGCCACAGCCAACCAGAGCATCGTAGAGCGCATACGGGCCGACTGAAAGGCAGAAGCACAGCGGCAAGCCATTCCACCCGAAAAAGGGCAGCAAATGCCCCCAGAAGAAGAGTTCCCCCTATGGCAAGCCATAGGGGGAACTGCCGCGCTTGCGTTTTGCTGTGGAAAAATGGTAGAATAGGGTCATTCCGATCCAAAAGGAAGAGAGGCGTTTGGGATGCAAACCATGTTGGCTGCCGTCTACCACGGCCAAAACGATCTGCGGCTGGAAGAGAGGCCTGTTCCCCAGATACAGCACCCCCGGGATGCGATCGTGCGGGTGACCCGCTCCACCATATGCACCAGCGACCTGCACATCCTGCGGGGTGCGGTGCCCCGTGCCCGGCCGGGGGTGGTGCTGGGCCACGAGTTTGTAGGGCAGATCGTGGAGACCGGGCCCGGCCTGACCGGCCTGGAGCCCGGCGACCGGGTGGCTGCCTGCTGCGAGACGTTCTGCGGCGATTGCTGGTTCTGCCGCCGGGGGTATGTCAACAACTGTGTGCAAGGGGGCTGGGAGCTGGGATGCCGCATCGACGGATGCCAGGCGGAATATGTGCGGGTGCCCTTTGCAGACCAAGGATTGACAAAGCTGCCGGACACCTTGACAGACGAACAAGCCCTGTTCGTAGGGGATATCCTTTCCAGTGGCTATTTTGGGGCAGAGCTTTGTGAGATACAGCCGGGCGACACCGTGGCGGTGCTGGGGGCCGGCCCGGTGGGCCTGTGTGCCGCCCAGTGCGCCCGCCTGTTTGGAGCAGGCCAGGTGATCGTGGCGGACATCGACCCATGGCGGCTGGCCCTGGTCCGCCGGGAAAAGCTGGCCGATGTGACGGTAGACCCGGGGCAGGAGGATGTGGAACAGGCCGTCAAGCAGCTGACCCACGGCCGCGGCGCGGACAGTGTCATCGAAGCGGCAGGGGGAGAACAGACTTTCCAGATGGCCTGGCAGATCGCCCGGCCCAATGGGGTGGTAGCTGTAGTGGCCATGTATGAAGCAGACCAAATTCTTCCCCTGCCCTCCATGTATGGCAAAAACTTGGTCTTCAAAACAGGCGGTGTGGATGCCAGGCATTGTGCCAAGCTGGTGGAATTGTTGGAAAAAGGGCGGCTGCGCACCGATTTCCTCATCACCCACCGGGGCCCGCTGGACCGCATTTTGGAAGGGTATCGGGTGTTTTCACAAAAAGAGGACAGCTGTCTGAAATGGGTGGTCACCTCACGGGAAAGCTAGCGAAGAGCAGAAGGGAAGAGCGAGATGAAAGAAAACAAATACGACGACCCCCAATTTTTCGAGAAATACAGCCACATGGCCCGCTCAGAACAGGGGCTGGAAGGAGCCGGCGAATGGTACGCTTTGCAAAAGATGCTGCCGGACTTTTCCGGCAAGCGGGTGCTGGATCTGGGCTGCGGCTACGGGTGGCATTGCCGGTATGCCGCCCGGCAGGGGGCGGCTCGGGTCCTGGGGCTGGACCTTTCGGAAAAAATGCTGGAGCGGGCCCGGCAGATGACCCAGGAACCCAACATCCATTACTGCCTCCGGGCCATCGAAGACATCGATTTCCCACCGGCATCCTTTGATCTAGTATTGAGTTCCTTGGCCTTCCATTACATTGCCGATTACCCGGCCTTGTGCCGCAAGGTGGAGCAATGTCTGGCGCCTGGCGGCGATTTCGTCTTTTCCGTGGAGCATCCGGTCTTTACGGCCTATGGGAACCAGGATTGGTATTACGGCAGCCAGGGGGAGATCCTCCACTGGCCGGTGGACCACTACTACGAAGAAGGGCGCCGGCAGGCGGTGTTCCTGGGGGAGCCGGTGACAAAATACCACCGGACAGTGACCACTTATGTGCAGACGCTGCTGCAGCTGGGCTTTGTCATCACGGGGCTGGTGGAGCCGCAGCCCACGCCGGAGGCAGTGGAACAGATCCCGGGCATGGCAGATGAGATGCGGCGGCCCATGATGCTGCTGGTGGCAGCCCATAAGCCGGCAGGCGGCCGCCAAACCAAAGGATAAAGGGAGGGACCATATGGAAGCGATCATGAGACCCATCGGCGCCATCCGCCTGGAAGGGCAGCGGGCCTATGTGGATGTGCTGCCCCAATATCTCCCGGCGCTGCGCGGGCTGGAAGAATACAGCCATCTCCACCTGCTGTGGTGGTTCGATGGCTGTGACACCCCGGATTCCCGGGCCACGCTGCAAGTGAATACGCCCCACCCCGGTTCGCCGGAGAACTTGGGGGTGTTTGCCACCCGCACGCCCCACCGGCCCAACCCCATCGCCCTGGATGCGGCGGCCATCCTGTGGGTCGATCACCGGAGGGGGCGCATCTGCATCAGCCGCACCGATGCCCGGGATGGGACCCCTGTCATGGACATCAAGCCCTACGCACGGGGGGCAGACTGCATTCCGGAAGCTGTGGGACCTCCTTGGAGCATGCAATAGAACTCCCGATTCGACTTTGTGTCCCCGGCTGCAAACTATGAATAGCATTTGGGGGTATATATGAGGAAGTGTATTCGCTGTAATCGTAATATGATTGAAAATTATGATGTAAAAGTTGAGGGAGGTGCGTACGGCTTAAAGATAACAAAGCTAGGAATTTTCAAAGAGAATCTTGGCAAGGTTCATGCTGCTGTATGTCCTGAATGTGGGTACCTTGAATTCTATCTTGAAGATACCAAAAAGATAAAGGGATAGGTAAAATCCAAGCTTGAGAAGTCAACCGATAAGATGTGGATAGACCCTCTTGCTGTTGCCGAATGAATCAATCTACATCAGTCCACCCTAACCTATGCTATGGGAAGACAAAAGGGAATCGGGAGCAATGAAAAAACGCCCAACTGGGCGTTTTTTTCATTGCTGGGCAAAAAAGAGCCGCCAATTTGGCCTGGCAGAGGGATAGGATCCCCGCCGCCTACGTATGATGGAGCAGGAGGGATGCAGGATGGGGCAGATATTTGCCGCTTTGTGCCTGGTGTGTTTTGGCGCCGGGCTTGGCCTGGTCTGGCTGTCTGGAAAAGGGGAGAGGCGGCGCCGGAGACACCGGCTGCCGTTGGCTGTGGGATGCCTGGCCTTGGGCGGGCTGGCCCTATTTGCCGCCGGGCAGATCGGCCGCGCCATGAGCGCCGGCCACATGGTCTTTTACAACATGCAGGAACGGGTGATCTTTCCGCCCTTCGACCACCTGTGGCAGGTGCTGTATTTCGGCGCGGCCATGCTGGCGGTGTATTTGCTGCCGCTGGGCGCTTTTCTGCTGGTGATCGAATGGCACGAGCGGCGGCAAGGGCGGAAAAAGTGAAGGCAGCGCCTATTTTCCGCAGGTCAGCTGTATCGTCTCGCCCGGCTCTACGATCAGCCGCCCATCTGCATGGAACTGGAGGGCCTGCTCCCGGTCGAACAGGGCCCCAGGCTTACAGTGGATGGGGATGCTGTGCCGCGCGCCGATGAGGGCCGCACAGCGGGAAGCCTCTTCGGGCCCCATGTTGTAGACACCATCGGTGGGCAGCAAGGCGTAATCCAGATGGTAGCCGGGCAGCAGCGTGTGCATGGCCTCGGTTTCGGAGGTATCGCCCGCCGCATACAGGGAAAGGCCATCGAACCGGAGCACAAAGCCGACGCAGACGGCGGGGTCGTGGTTTTGGTTGCTGGCGGGCACGGTTTCGATCTGGATATCACCCAGGGCGAAAGTGCCGTACCGGCCCTGGTCCAGGGCCTCTTTCCAGGTGATGACGGCACAGCCCGGCTTGCGGGCCGGTTTGTCGATCTCATTGTGGTCGTAGTGGTCGTGGGTCACCAAGATCAGATCAGCGGGCACATCATAGCCCTCGCCGGCATAGGGGTCGATGTAGATCACTTGGCCGCCGTTGGTCTGCAGGCGGTAGCTGCCGTGGCCCTGATAAGTCAATGTAGACATGTTGCGTCACTCCTTTTTCCGTGGGGGCAAAGGGCCGGGAACCGGTGCGGACCGGCCCACCAGCTCGATGGCCTCTTTGCCTGTTATGTGTTCGATCTCCATTTCAAGTATGCACAGAGCGGCAAGCTCCCGGTCAATGGCCTGCTGCCGGTGCTCCGGGCTGTCGGCAGGCGCGTATTTGCAGGCCAGCTGCTGAATGGCCCGCTGCACACAGGCAGGGTCTTCTACGATGCGGATCTGGCCAAAGGCGATCACACTGCGGAAATAGGTGGTATATTCCAAAGGGACGACCGCATCTTGGCCAATGACGCAAAAAGAAGCCTTGCTGTTGCGGCGGATGGCATCCAGCTTATGGCCGCTTTTGGCACAGTGGAAATACAGCTTTCCATCCATATACACATAGCTGAGGGGCACGGCATAGGGGTAGCCTGCATCCCCGGCCACGGCCAGGACGCCGGATGTGCCCTGCTCCAGTATCTGGATGCTCTCTTCCGGCGGCAGCAGCTGCTTGCCCCGGCGCATGGGACGAAACATAGGGACCTCCATTCTGGGGCCGTCTGCAAAGGGACGGACCCGCAAAGATCAAGCAGCAGGGCTGCTCTGCCATTTATTATACTGGGTATGAGGCAAAGGCGCAAGCGCAGGCCCGGCCGCAGAACCAAAGCCACCAAGGATGGAGGTGGCAGGGCGAACAAAGAAACAGGGCGAAAGGCAATGGAAAAGCGGGAATGCATGCACATTCCCGCTTTGTGTTTTCTTTAACCGTGCATCAGCGTGCCCACGCCTTCCACAATGTGGCCCATGGCGCGCATGCCTTTATGGGTATAACGGCGCAGATCCCGGCGCACGCTGGCCGGCATATAGGTCTCAGCCGCCACCGACGCCGCAGCGCCCAACAGGGCGCCCGCTGCCACGCCGATCGCAAACGAAGTCGCTTTCATCGCATTCTCCACCTTTCCTCTGGCTTCCCCTTTGATAGGGTGCCCGGAAAGGCGAAAAATATGCTTCAGGCTTCTGGCCCCAGCCACAGGCATTTTGCCAGGTCCACCCGGCCATCTGCCAAAAAGGGGACGCCTTCTGCCTCCAGCATAGCGCGCTGCATGCCGCCAAATACATGGCTGGGCGCCAAAGTGCCTGACCGGTTCACCACCCGGTGGCAGGGCACATCGGGCGAATGGTTTTGCCCCATAGCCCAGCCCACGGCCCGGCTGGCCCTGGGGTTGCCGCACAGGCGGGCGATGGCGCCATAGGTCGTCACCCGGCCGCGGGGCACCTGCTGCGCCCAGTAATAGGCAGTTTCGTTGAAATTCATGGCAAGCTCCTGTGTCAGGGCCAGGCAGAACGGATCCGCGTGCCAATGGATCAGACTTCCATGATGATGGGGACGATCATGGGGTTCCGCTTGGTCTTTTTGAAGATATAATCGGCCAATGTATCCTTAATGGTGGTCTTCAGGCCGTTCCAATCCCGTATGCCATGGCGGGAGCATTCCGCCACAGCTGCTGTGGCAGCCCGGCGCATGCCTTCGGTGAGCTCTTCGGAATCCCGCACGAAGACGAATCCGCGGGAGACGATGTCGGGCCCGGCCACCACGGTATGGCTGCTGCTGTCGATGGTGACCACCGCCACGATCAGCCCGTCTTGGGACAGATGTTTGCGGTCCCGCAGCACGGCGGCGCCCACATCGCCCACGCCCAGACCGTCCACCAGCACTTTGCCGCAGGGCACGCTGCCGTTGAACCGGGCGGAATCCTGGGTCAGCTCCAGCACTTTGCCGATCTCCGAGATGAAGATGTTGTTGGGGTGTACGCCGGTGGCTTTGGCCAACCCGGCGTTGATCTTCAAATGGCGGAATTCACCGTGGGCCGGCATAAAGAACTTGGGCTTGGTCAGCGCCATGATGATCTTCAATTCCTCTTGGCAGGCGTGGCCGGAGACATGGAGTTCTGCCTGCCGGTCGTAGACCACTTCTGCGCCCCGGCGCATCAGTTCATTGATGAGGGAATACACCGATTCCTCATTGCCCGGGATGGGGCTGGCCGATAGGATGATCTTGTCGTTGGGTCCCACTTCCACCTGCTTGTGGGAGCCGTAGGCCATGCGGTACATGGCGCTCATGGGCTCGCCCTGGCTGCCGGTGGTGATGATGCACAGCTGGTCGTCGGGGTATTTTTTCACCAAATTGATGTCGATCAGGGTGTTGGGGGGCACATCCATATACCCCAGTTCGGTGGTCACTTTCAAAATATTGTCCATGCTGCGGCCAGAGACCGCCACTTTGCGGCCATAGCGGGCCGCCGCGTTGATGATCTGTTGGACACGGTGGACGTTGGAGGCGAAAGTGGCCACAATGATGCGTTTGTCCGTCCCTTTGAATTGGGCGTCCAGCGAGCGGCCTACCTTCTGTTCGCTCATGGCAAAACCGGGGCGCTCGGCGTTGGTGGAATCGGCCATCAAAAGCAGCACGCCTTCCTTGCCCAATTCGCCAAACCGGGTCAGGTCCAGCATTTCGCCGCTGATAGGCGTGGTATCGATCTTGAAGTCGCCCGTATCCACCACAGTGCCCACCGGCGTCTTCAAGGCGATGGCCACTGCGTCGGGCACCGAGTGGTTGATGCGGATGAATTCCACACCGAATGCACCCACCTGGAAGGTGTCGCCCGCCTTTTTTTCGATGATCTTTACTTTTTTCAGGTTCCGGTGCTCGGAAAGGCGCAGCTTGACGATGCCGGCCGTCAGCTTGGTGCAGTAAATGGGCACGTTCAGCTGGCGCAGCACATAGGGCAAAGCGCCGATGTGGTCTTCGTGGGCATGGGTCAGCAAAATGGCCCGCACCCGGTCGGCGTTTTTCACCAGATAAGTGACATCGGGGATCACCAGGTCCACGCCCAGCATCTCGTCGTCGGGGAATGTCATGCCGCAGTCGATGACCACGATGTCGTTGCCGTATTCAAATACGGTCAAGTTCTTGCCGATCTCGCCCAAGCCTCCCAGGGGGATCACCCGCAGCTTGGTCTTGGAACGGCCGCCGCGGCTGCCCTCCCCGGTCTTGCGGGTGGTCTTTTTGGCGGTTTCCGGCAGGGCGGTCTCCGCCGCTTTTTTCGTCCGGCTTCTGGATGTCTGCCGTTTGGCAGAAGTGGAAGCGGCTTTTTTGCCGCTCTCCTCTGTTTTTTTCTTTGTGCCGCCTTTGCCGCGGAACAAAGTTTTTTTCGGCGCAGACTTCTTAGGCCCTTCGCTGCCCGCAGGCTGCGAAACGCCGGCTTCTTTCTTCAGTTGTTCAGGCATTTGATCACGTCTCCATTGCTTTGTCAGATTTTTTGTTTTATTCCATTGTGCAAGGCCTGCAACACCGCAAGGGCCTGCAAAAAATTCAGTTCAAAACATGCGGCCCGCCAGCCGTTGGCCTGGGCTGCTATGTAAAAGGCATCATCTCAAAACGGCCAGAGGACCGGTTAAAAGGATACCATAGTATACCACGATTTTATCAATATTACTAGTTTTGTTTTTGCAAATTCAGCACATTGCATATTTTTTGCTCTGCAACCCACAATAATACCACAGAAATGGAGGGGAAGCTGTGGAAAAAAAGCAAAGGCTGTTTTATGCGTTGACCGGCGCTTTGGCCGGCCTGCTCAGCGGCCTTTTGGGCACGGGGGGCGGCCTGGTGGTGGTGCCTATGCTGCTGGGGCCCATCCACTTGGAACCCAAGCGGGCTTTTGCCACTTCGGTGTGCATCATGCTGCCCATCTGTGCCGTATCCGCCGGCGTCTACCTGTGGCAAGGGCGCATGACGCTGGCGCCCGCTTGGCCTTATATGGCAGGCGGATGTGTGGGCGGGATCGTCTGCGGCAAAGTCTATGGCCGCATATCGCCCCTTTGGCTGCGGCGCCTGTTCGGCCTGCTGCTGCTTTACGGCGGCCTGCGCAGCCTGTTCGCATCCTAAAAAGGAGGGGAAAGGGATGCTGCTTTCCATGTTGGCCGGCGCCCTGACGGGCCTGCTCACAGGCGCGGGGATCGGCGGCGGCTCTTTGCTGTTATTATATATGACGGTGTTCCAAAAAGTGCCTCAATTAGAGGCACAAGGCATCAATTTATTGTATTTTTTGGCGGCGACGCCCCCGTCTCTTTACTTCCACATCCGGGCACACCGGGTGGAAACAAAAGGGGCGGCGATCGCGGCGCTGTGCGGCGCGGCCACCTGCCTGGCAGGCTGTTGGGCCGCCGGCGCCATAGATGCCGCTTGGCTGCAAAAAGGATTGGGCGCCGTGCTGCTGTTCATAGGCTGCAAAGAACTGCTTGCCAAGGAAAAGCAGGCGGCAAACGGGAACACGGCCGCTTAAGAACGTTTGGCGCGGCCGCTGTCCAAATAACTTTGCAGGATCAGGGTAGCGGCCACCGCATCTACGCGCTGGCGCTGCTTTTGCCGCTTTTTGCCCGCATCGCTCAAAATGCGGTTGGCCATGACGGAGGTCATACGCTCATCCCACAGCTCAACAGAGGCGCCGCTCTGCCGGGCCAGGGCATCGGCAAATTCCCGGGAGGCAACGGCCTTGGGGCCTTCGGTCCCATCCATATTGGTGGGCAAGCCCACCACCACCCGGCGGGGACCTTCCTGCCGGATGGTCTGGCACAAAGTGGCCAACAGCCGCTCTTTGTTATGTTCAGCCACCGTGTATGCACGGCCAGGCAACAACTCCATAGGGTCTGAAAAAGCAACGCCGGTGCGGGCGTCTCCCAAATCCAATGCCATGATCATGAGCTGTTCCTCCGCCGCGCCCAGCGGCCTTGCGTTTTTGCACTGCCGGCCCTGGCCCATTGGCCGGAACGGCATTTTGCCCCAACAAAGAGGCACTCTGGCATTTATTATAGCACAAGCCCGGTGGAGATGCTAGATGGGGAAAGGTGAAGAAATATTTAAAATATTAAATAAAATATGTTTTTTAAAAATACTACTTGACACCCCGGGGGTTCCTCCGTATACTAGATAGCGTATAAATCGTGCTGGCGTGCCTCCGCTGGTTCACGGTTTTATCATTACCAACATCTTCCCTTTTCAGACGAAAGCGCATGGGATCGGCCTGTGCGCTTTTGTCTTGCCTGTGCGACTGGGGAGGAAAATGGGAGGATCACACAAAAAAGGCTTGACCTTTGGGCAGGGGCATGATATGATAACTACACCTGTCGGGGTCTTTTTTTTATGCCCGTCGGCGTAAAACCCGAAAAGGGAGGCAATTTATTTAAGGAGGTGCCGCAATATGCGCGTTAAGGTAACATTAGCGTGTACGGAATGCAAGCAGAGGAACTACGATACCAAAAAGAACAAAAAGAACGATCCGGATCGCTTGGAGATGAACAAGTATTGTCCGTTCTGCCGGAAGCATACCCTGCACCGCGAAACCAGATAGGCTGCGAAAGGATGGAGGGTTAGCTTCATGGCTGAAGAAAACAAGAATCTGGATCCACAGAAAAAATCGGCCGACAAACCTCAGAAGAAGCAGAAAAAAGCCAACATTTTCGTGCGCGCTGGCAGATGGATCAAAAAATGGTTCCGCGAACTGGTGAGCGAATCGAAAAAAGTGGTTTGGCCCACATGGAAACAAGTGCTCAACAATACGCTGATCGTCATTGTCTGCATCTTGGTGGTGGGCGTTTTCGTATGGGTGCTGGACATCGCCTTTGCGACCATCCGGGACCTGTTTGTCAGCATTCTCTGATGATTGTCGAACCAGTGGGAGCGTCTTATGTCTGATAATGCCAAATGGTATGTGATCCACACATACTCGGGCTACGAAAACAAAGTGGCCGCAACAATTCAAAAAACAGTGGAAAACCGCAAGCTAGGCGATCTGATCTTTGATATCCGCGTGCCAATGGAGACGGTGACAGAGATTCGGGATACGGGCAAAAAAGAAGTCGAGCGCAAGATGTTCCCCGGCTATGTTCTCATCAAGATGCTCATGACCGACGAGAGCTGGTATGTGGTGCGCAACACCCGCGGCGTGACGAGCTTTGTGGGGCCTGGTTCCAAGCCCGTGCCTTTGACCGACGACGAAGTGGCCGCCTTGGGCGTGGAAAAGCGCGAGATCAAGCTCTCTTACGAAGTGGGCGACAGCGTGAAGATCATCGACGGCCCGCTGGAAGGTTTTGTGGGCATCGTCAAAGAGATCTCGATGCAGCAGCAGCTCGTTACCGTTACGGTCTCGATGCTGGGACGCGAGACACCGGTGGAACTCAAGTTCAACCAGGTGGCGTCTCTGGAAAAATAGCTCCGAAAGCCCTGCAAGGGTTTTTGATACCGGGTCCTGCCTGCGCGGCACCCGGGTGGGAGGATGCCCAGAGCATCCAATTTTACCACATTTTTTCTAAGGAGGTGCAACGAAAGTGGCACAGAAAGTAGTAGGATTGATCAAACTTCAAATTCCCGCCGGCAAGGCGACACCGGCTCCCCCGGTAGGTCCTGCCCTGGGTCAGCACGGCGTCAACATCATGGCGTTTACCAAGGAGTTCAACGAGCGGACAAAGAACGATGGCGATCTGGTGATCCCGGTAGTCATCACTGTGTATGCCGACCGTTCCTTCTCGTTTATTACAAAAACACCGCCTGCGGCTGTCCTGATCAAGAAGGCTTGCAAGATCGAAAGCGGCAGCGGCGAACCCAATAAGAACAAGGTGGCCAAGCTGCCGAAAGAAGAACTGCGCAAGATCGCCGAGCTGAAAATGCCCGACCTGAATGCTTCCAGCGTGGAAAGCGCCATGAGCATGATCGCCGGTACAGCGCGTTCGATGGGCGTCACAATCGAAGAATAAGGGATGCCTGTGCGGCATATGCCGCAACGTGGGAGGATTATTCCGAAATACCACAATTAGGAGGATTTTAAAGTGCGCAGAGGTAAGAAATATATGGAAAGCGCCAAGCTGGTGGACCGTGCCAAGCTGTACGATCCCGCTGAAGCGCTGGATACCGTAATAAAAACTGCCAAGGCCAAGTTTGACGAGACTGTAGAAGTCCATGTCAAGCTGGGCGTGGATTCCCGCCATGCCGACCAGCAGGTCAGAGGCGCCATCGTGCTGCCTCACGGCACAGGCAAAAAAGTGCGTGTGCTGGTGTTCGCCAAGGGCGACAAGGCCAAAGAGGCCGAGGCTGCCGGAGCCGATTACGTGGGCGCTGAGGATATGGTAGCCCGCATCACCGGCGAGAATTTCTTTGATTTCGACGTGGTCATCGCCACCCCTGACATGATGGGCGTGGTGGGCCGCCTGGGTAGAGTGCTGGGCCCCAAGGGCCTGATGCCCAACCCCAAGGCCGGCACTGTCACTATGGATGTGACAAAGGCCATCAACGAATCCAAGGCCGGCCGTATCGAGTACCGCCTGGATAAGACCAACATCATCCACTGCCCGCTGGGCAAAGTCTCCTTTGGCACAGAGAAGCTGACGGAGAACTTCAACGCGCTGCTGGGCGCCATCATCAAGGCGAAGCCCGCCGCTGCCAAGGGCCAGTACATCCGCTCCTGCGTGGTGGCTGCCACCATGGGCCCTGGCGTAAAGATCAATCAGGCCCGCCTGACAGACTAAGACCCTGTATTTCAAAATATCTGTTGACAAACTTTGTGTTTGTTGGTAGAATAATAGCGCTCATTCCAAAGACAGCAGGTGAACAGGTCTTCTGTTCCTAACGGTTTGCCGCCTGCCGAGGAAGCTGACAAGGTTTGATAGGCCCTTGTGGCCTTGTTATACGCTTGTTCTGTGCCCTTGTGTCTTTGCGACATGAGGGCACTTATGCTAACTGGAGGTGAAAACAGTGCCGAATGCAAAGGTTCTGAGCGAGAAGCAGGCCATGGTGGCCGAACTCGCTGAAAAGATGAAGAATGCCACTGCCGGTGTTCTGGTCGATTATAAGGGCATCACAGTAGAAGAAGACACCAAGCTGCGCAGCGAGCTGAGAAAAGCCAACGTGGAATACACCGTTGTGAAAAACACGCTGGTGCGCTTTGCCGCGAACCAGATCGGCTTTGAAGAGCTGGACGGCGTGCTGCATGGCACCACAGCCATGGCGCTGAGCATGGATGACCCCACTGCTCCGGCCCGTATGCTGGCGGAGTTTGCCAAGAGCCATGACAAGTATTTCAACATCAAAGCCGGTTTCCTGGAGGGCAAGGTCGTCGACCTGGCCACTGTGGAATCCCTGGCTGCTATCCCGCCGAAGGATATGCTGCTGTCCACTGTGCTGGGCACCATGATGGCTCCCGTATCTGCCCTGGCCCGCGTGCTGCAGGCCATCGCTGACAAGAAGAGCGAAGGCGGCGAAGAAGCCGCTCCTGCTGAGGCTCCCGCCGAAGCGGCGCCTCAGGCTGAATAAGACATAACACATTGGAGGTAAACTAGAATGGCAAGCGAAAAAATTGAAAAGCTGATCGAAGAAGTAAAAGTTCTTTCCGTGCTGGAGCTGAGCGAGCTGGTTCATGCTCTGGAAGAGGAGTTTGGCGTTTCCGCCGCCGCTGCTGTGGCTGCTGCCCCTGCTGCCGGCGCTGCTGCCGGTGCTGCCGATGAGCAGACCGAGTTCAACGTTGTGCTGGCCGAAGTCGGCGCTTCCAAGATGGGCGTGATCAAGCTGGTCAAGGAGATCACCGGCCTGGGCCTGAAAGAGGCCAAAGAGCTGGTCGACAACGCTCCCAAGGCCATCAAAGAGAACGTTGGCAAGGACGAGGCCGAAGAGATCAAGAAGAAGCTGGAAGATGCCGGCGCAAAGGTCGAGCTGAAGTAAGCTTTTTGTTTTCCAAACCGAGACCACAGCTGGACCCGGAGTACTTTGGTGTACTTCGGGTCCAGTTTTCTTCTATCAGGCGGGCATGGCGCGGCAAAGGGAAGGGGATAGAGCCCGCCCGCCGGCGGCTGCTTTGCCTGCGGCGGGGAGCGATGAGCGGCACAAGCGAGGGCACCTGGAATCATCCAGGGGTTGGAAGCACAACTTCCTTGCCATAGCGCCCTTTTTTTGTTATACTTATTTTATTATTGTATTCCTTTGGGCAAAAGGCGGCAGGCCTTGGGCCCGAGGGAAAAGAGAGGGGTTTGCCGCGTGGAAAAAATGATTGCCCGCATTATGGAATCCGGCACGCGCTTGGCATTTGTCCTGTTGCTGTTGTTCGTGGTCGTCATGGCCACCTTTCAACCGTGGGTCGCTTTGGGCGAACTGCTCTTAGTGGCCATTGTTTACATTTATTACCGCGCTCGGGCCAAGCGGCGCCGCGCCGATATCCGCCGTACGGTGGAGACATTGATGTTCCAAGTGGACGATGCATCGAAGAATTCCCTGATGAATTTTCCGCTGCCCACAGCCATTTTGCGCATCGATACCGGCGAGGTCGTCTGGTGCAACGATTCCTTTTTTGAGATCACTGGCGCCCATGAGCGGATGTTCAACATGCACATCACCGATGTGATGGATGGCTTTGACACCCGCTGGATCATGGAGGGGCGGACCAAGTGCCCCTATGAAGTGGCTGTGAACGGCCGCCAATTCGATGTGTATGGCAACATCGTGCGTTCGGGCAACGATGCAGCCGGGGCACTGCTGATGACCATGTACTGGGTGGATGTGACCGATTACAGCCAGCTGCGCACCAAATACGAGCGCACGAGACCTGTGGTGGCGATTTTGGTGCTGGACAGCTATGAAGAGCTGATCAAAAACACCTCCGAATCGGAAAAATCCAAACTGACGGCCCAGGTCGATGAGGAGATCGCCAATTGGGCGGAGCCGGTCCACGGTGTGCTGCGCCGGTTGGACCGGGACAAATACCTGTTCCTGATGGAGCAGAAAGATCTGGTGGAGTACATCGAAAAGAAATTCGACCTGCTGGACAAAGTGCGGGAGATCAAAAACAGCGCCGGCATCAGCGCCACCATATCCATGGGCATCGGCAAAGGGGATACCGACTTGAGCGAGCTGTACCAATATGCCCGCCTGGCAGCGGATACCGCGCTGGCCCGAGGCGGCGACCAGGTGGTCATCAAGTCGAAATATGCCTTTGAATTCTATGGCGGCCACGCCAAAGAAGTGGAAAAGCGGACCAAAGTCAAATCCCGCGTGGTGGCCAATTCCCTCAAACAGTATATCAAAGATTCTTCCTATGTCTTTGTCATGGGCCACCAGCTCTCTGACTTGGACGCAGTGGGCGCTGCGGCCGGCATTTGCGCCGCGGTGCGCAAGTGTGGCAAAAAGCCCTATTTCATCGTCAACCAAGAGCGCACATCGGCCAAGGAACTGATCAACAAGCTGGCGGCGCTGGAAGAATACAAAGAATCGTTTATCAACCCGGATGACGCCATTTTCATCGCGGATTCCAATTCGCTGCTGATCGTGGTGGATACCAACCGGCCGGACTTTGTGGATTACCCAGAAGTGCTGCAGACCATCCAGCGGGTGGCGGTGATCGACCACCACCGGCGGGCGGCCAGCTACATCGAAAACTATGTCATCAGCCTGCACGAACCCTATGCCAGTTCGGCCAGTGAACTGGTGACAGAGCTGCTGCAATACATCCTCTCCAGCTCCCAGGAGCTGCGCAAAGAGGAGGCGGAAGCCCTGTTGGCCGGCATCTTCTTGGATACCAAGAGCTTTACCGTCAAAACAGGCGTGCGCACCTTTGAGGCCGCCGCCTATTTGAAGCAGTGCGGCGCCGACACGGTGGAAGTGCGCAAGCTCTTTAACAACAACTTCGATTCCTATATCAAAAAATACCAGATCATCAGTAACGCGGAGCAGACGTTCCCCGGTGTTTCCATCTCTGTGTTCAATGAAAATACCGAGCGGGCCGTGGCCTCTCAGGCGGCGGATGAGCTGATCAATATCAACGACATCAAGGCTTCTTTCGTGGTCTTCAAAGAGCACGACAAAGATGTGGCCATTTCCGCCCGCTCCTATGGCAAGATGAACGTGCAAGTGGTGCTGGAAAAATTGGGGGGAGGCGGCAGCCTGACCATGGCCGGCGCCCAGTTCGCCAACGCCAATGTGGAAGATGTGGCCCGGAAGCTGCGGGAGGCCATTGAGCAATACTTGGCGGCCGACCACAGCGAGGCAGATGGCCAAAACAACAATGCAGGATAACAACAATTCCCTTTGCAGGGCAGGCGGTCCGCGCGCCGCAGCCCATACCAGCAGATCGTCCGCGCGGAGAAATAGGAGTGAGTAAAACATGAAACTGATACTGTTGCAGGATGTGAAAGGGCAGGGGAAAAAGGGCGAGATCATCGAGGCCAGCGACGGCTATGCCCGGAACTTTTTGATGCCCCGCAAATTGGCTGCGCCGGCTACGGCCGATGTGCTCAACGCCAAAAAGATCGCCGACGAGGCCACACAGCGCCGGATGCGGCTGGAAAAAGAAGCGGCGGAAAAGCTGGCCAAAGAGCTCAAAGATCTGCCGGTGCACATCAAGGCGAAAGCGGGCAGCGGCGGCAAGCTGTTTGGCAGTGTCACCGCCAAAGAGATCGCCGAAGAGATGAAAAAGCAGCACCAGGTGGATGTGCAGAAGAATAAGATCGTGCTGGAAGAGACCATCAAGAATTTCGGCACCTATGAAGTGAAAGTCAAACTGTACCCCGAAGTCACCGGCACGCTGAGAGTGGTCGTGGAGGAACAGTGAGAAAAGGCCGGCCCGGCCGGTTTTGAAATTGGATTGATACAGAGGAACCTTTATGGACGAACTTTTGGCCAGGCAGACGCCCCACAGTGTGGAGGCGGAGCAGGCGGTGATCGGCGCGATATTGTTCGACCCCACCTGTGTGCCCAAGGTCATCGAGCTTTTGCAGCCCGACGATTTTTACATTGAGACCAACCGGGCGATCTTCGACACCATCAGCAGCATGTTTACGGCGGGGCAGAAGATCGACCCGGTGACTGTGCTGGATGAGATGAAGGCGCTGGGCTATAAAGATAAGGCGGATAGGTCTTATTTTTTGCAGCTCATCGATGTGACGCCCACATCCTCCAACGTGGTGGAGTACGCCCGCATCGTGCGGGAAAAACGGATGCTGCGGGAGCTGCAGCAGGTGTGCAACGAGATATTTGAGCTGACGCGGAACGAACAGGAGAGCGCCGGGGCCATTGCCGAGCTGGCAGAACAGAAGATCTACGCCATCCGCCAAGGCCGGGAGATCAGCGGTCTGCGCCACATCAAGTCGGTCATCAAAGATGTGTATGACCAGCTGGATGAGCTGGCGGCCCATCCGGGCAAGCTGCCCGGCATCCCCACCGGGTTTTCCGAACTGGACAACGCCCTGGGCGGCTTGAACAAATCGGACCTGATCCTGATCGCGGCCCGGCCTGGCATGGGCAAGACCAGCTTCGCTTTGAATTTGGTGCTGGCCGCGGCCCAGAAATCGGGCAAAGATGTGGCGATCTTCCAGCTGGAGATGAGCGACATGCAGCTGACCACCCGCATGATCTCCAGCGAGGCCCTGGTGGACAGCCACAAGCTGCGCATGGGCACGCTGGACGACGACGATTGGGACAAGATCGCCCACGCTTCGGCCATCTTATCCAAGACGAATATTTACATTGAAGACAGCTCGGCCATCACGGTCTCCGAGATCAAGGCCAAATGCAGGCGCCTGGGCAGCCGCCTAGGGCTGGTGGTCATCGATTACCTCCAGCTGATGCAGGGGTCCAAAAGCTCGGAAAACCGGGTGCAGCAGATCTCCGAGATCTCCCGCTCCATGAAAGTGATGGCAAGAGAGCTGAACGTGCCGGTGGTCTGCCTGTCCCAGCTTTCCCGCGGGCCGGAGCAGCGGCCCAACAAACGGCCGATGCTGTCGGACCTTCGGGAATCCGGCGCCATCGAACAGGATGCAGACATCGTTATCTTTTTATACCGGGACGACTACTACAACCCAGACAGCGAAAAGAAAAACGTGGTGGAATGCATCATCGCCAAAAACCGCCACGGCGAAGTGCGGACCATCGAATTGCAGTGGCTGGGCCAATACACCCGGTTTTCCGCCCGGGATACCACCCATTATGAACCGTGATATCGAACGTGCCCTGCAAGGGTATCAGATGGTAGAGCCTGGCGACCGGGTGCTGTGCGCCCTGTCCGGCGGGGCGGATTCCATGGCCATGACCCATTGGCTGCACAGCCAAAGGGAGCGCTTGGGCATCCAGGTGGAAGCGGCCCATTTTATCCATGGTCTCCGGCCAGCGGATGGGCCCAGGGAACGGGCGCTGGTGGAAGCGTTTTGCCAGAGCAGGGACATCCCTCTGACCGTGGAAGAAGGGGATACCCGGGCCTACTGCCGGCAACAGGGCTGCGGATTGGAAGAAGGGGCCAGAGCACTGCGCTATGGGTTCCTGTCCCGGTGTGCGGCCCAGCGGGGCTGCGGCAAGATCGCCACCGCCCACCACATGGAAGACAACGCGGAGACTGTGCTGCTGCAGATGTGCCGCGGCACAGGGCTGCGGGGGCTGGCAGGGATCCCGCCGGTGCGGGGGCCCTTTATCCGGCCGTTGCTGCTGGTGACCCGGGGACAAATTGAAAAATATCTGGCAGAAAACCACATACCCTATGCAGAGGACCCAAGCAACCAATGGGATGGTTATGCCAGGAACCGGGTGCGGCACAAAGTGCTGCCCTTGCTGGAGCAGATCAACGGCCAGGCGCCCCGCCACATTGCTGCATTGGCGGCAGGGGTCAGGCAGGATCTGGATTTTTTGGAGCAGGCGGCCCAAGCTTTTTGGCAGCAGCACCGGCAGGGCGCGGCAATGACGGTCGACGCGCTGCAAAGCGCCCATCCGGCGGTAGCCGGGCGGGTGGTGCAGCTGGCTTATGAACAGGCGGGCGGTACAGCGGTTCTTACCCGGCAGCAACGCCAAGCGGTTTTGGACCTGTGTATGGCAGGGCCTTCGGCCCGGGTGGATCTGCCGGACAACATCGTGGTACAGCGGCAGTATGGAAAACTGGCTTGGCAACAAAGGCAGCAGCAAACGCCGCCGGAGCCAAAGGTGCTGGAGCCTGGAAAGACGGTGGAATTTGGCCGGTACCAGCTGCTCCTCCAGCCAAATGGCCGGCCGGGGGAAGAGCGAGGGTACCATCTGGCCCCGCCAGCGGGGCAGTTAGTGGTCCGGGCCCGGCAGCCGGGAGATACCATTCTGTGGCACGGGCATCACCGTAACATAAAAAAATGGATGATCGACCAAAAGATCCCCCAGACAGAGCGGGCAGGCATTCCGTTGGTGTGCGACGAAGCTGGCGTCTTGTTGGTCTGCCGGGGCGGCCTGCTGCGGGATGGAGCCCAGGGCAGACAGTGGGAATTGGTCGTGAGGGAGCGAGACGATGGGATTGTACGATGATATGGAGCAGGTGCTGCTGTCCCAACAGCAGATCAGAGAAAAAGTAGAAGAATTGGGGGTGCAGATCTCCCAGGATTATGCGGGCAAAGAGCCGGTGCTGGTCAGTGTGCTCAAGGGCGCGTTCATCTTTATGGCCGATCTGTGCCGGGCCATCACCATCCCCTGTTCCATGGACTTTATGGCCGTATCCAGCTATGGGGCTGGAACAGAAAGCTCCGGCCGCGTGCGAATAATTAAAGATTTAGACACAATTATCCAGAACAAGCATGTTATATTAGTGGAAGATGTTTTAGACAGCGGCATCACGCTGCATTATCTGATCCAGCTGCTGCGCCAAAGGCAGCCAGCCTCTTTGCGCCTGGTCACGCTGCTGGACAAACCAGCCCGCCGCCGCGCCCAGGTGGATGTGGACTACTGCGGTTTTCAAGTGCCAGACGCCTTTTTGGTGGGCTATGGGCTGGATTACGGGGAAAAATACAGGAATTTACCGGATGTTTGTATATTAAAACGGTCGATGTATCAAAAGTAAAAGAAGAGCATCGCGAAAGGTGTGAGCAATTCATTGAACAGAGGAAAAATGAGGGGCGTCGGTCTCTATCTTCTCCTGTTGGTGGTGCTGGTGGGCGTCATCGGCATTTTGATGGAGCCCCAACAGGAATCCAGGATCACCTATTCAGATGTGACCAATGCCTTTGAGGCTGGGCAGGTCACCGACTTTGTGATCGACGAGAACAAGCTGACGATGACCCTGAAAAATGGCAGCCAGTTCACCTATCAGCTGCCTTCGGTGGAGATCTTCTACGCCGATGTGGGGGAGACCATCAAAGAACAGAGAGAAGCCGGCACATTGACCCAGGATTTCGTGGAGCAGGCCAGTATGCCTTGGTGGACGGCTTTCTTGCCCTATCTGATCATCATCGTGCTGTTCGGCTTGTTCTGGTATTATATGATGAACAAGCAGGACGGCGGCGCCAAAAGCGCCATGAGCTTTGGCAAATCCCGGGCCAAATTGGCCACCGATGACAACAAAAAAGTCACTTTTGCCGATGTGGCTGGGGCCGATGAAGAAAAGAGCGATCTGCAGGAAGTGGTGGAGTTTTTAAAAGCGCCGAAGAAATTCCTGCAGCTGGGCGCCCGCATTCCCAAGGGCGTGCTGCTGGTGGGCCCTCCGGGTACCGGCAAGACCCTGATCGCCAAGGCAGTGGCCGGTGAAGCCGGCGTGCCCTTCTTTTCCATCTCCGGTTCGGATTTTGTGGAGCTGTATGTGGGCGTGGGCGCCTCCCGTGTGCGCGACCTGTTTGAGCAGGCGAAAAAGCACGCGCCGGCCATCGTCTTCATCGATGAGATCGATGCAGTGGGCCGCCAGCGCGGCGCGGGCCTGGGCGGCGGTCACGATGAACGGGAGCAGACGTTGAACCAGTTGCTGGTGGAAATGGATGGTTTTGGCGCCAATGAAGGGGTCATCATCATCGCCGCCACCAACCGGCCGGATATTTTGGACAGTGCATTGCTGCGGCCCGGCCGTTTCGACCGGCAGATCTACATTGGTGTGCCCGATGTCAAAGGACGCAAGGCGATCATGCAAGTCCATTCCAAAAAGAAACCCTTTGAAGACGATGTAAACTTTGACGCCATCGCCAAAACGACAGCGGGCTTCACCGGCGCCGACCTGGAGAACCTGTTGAACGAGGCGGCGCTGCTGGCGGCACGCCGTTCCAAAACAAAAATCGGCAACCGGGAGATCGACGACGCCTTCTTGAAAGTCATCATGGGCAATGAAAAGAAGAGCCGGGTGATCTCGGAAAAAGAGCGGAAGCTCACCGCCTATCACGAAGCGGGCCATGCGGTGGTCACCCGCCTGATGCCTACCCAAGACCCGGTGCACCAGATCTCCATCGTGCCCCGTGGCCGGGCCGGCGGATTTACCCTCAGCTTGCCAAAAGAGGACAAATACTATTCCTCCAAGAGCGAGATGCAGGATGATCTGGTGACTTTGCTGGGCGGCCGCGTGGCGGAAAAGCTGGTGCTGGACGATATCTCCACCGGCGCTTCCAACGACATCGAGCGGGCTTCTGAAATCGCCCGCCACATGGTGACCCGCTACGGCATGAGCGATAAGCTGGGCCCCATCACCTATGGCAGCAGCCACGACGAAGTGTTCCTGGGCAGGGACTTCGCCGCTTCGAAAAACTATTCGGAGGAAGTGGCGGCTGAGATCGACGAAGAAGTGAAAGCCATCATCGACAAGGCCTATCAGCGCTGTGAGCAGATGCTGAAAGAACACCGGGAGATTTTGGACCGGGTAGCCGATTACCTGATGGAATATGAGACTATGAGCGGCGAAGCCTTTGAACAAGTGTTCAATGGCCAAGAGCCCGATGCACCGGAACATGTGGTGGAGAAGAATTACAACGAGCCCACCCACCCGGTTGCGGCGGAACAGCCGGAAAACAGCGGTGAATTGACGCCGGAAGGAAAACGGCAGCAGACACCGCCTGAAGAACCGAGCACACACGAAGAACCATAGCGGCCCGTTGGGCCGAAACACCCCTGGCTGTTTGGCAGCACAGGGGTGTTTTGCATAAAAGGAGGCAATGGATGGGAAAGACCGTTTTATACCTGGGCATCAGCCTGGATGAATATTTGGCAGACCGGCAAGGCGGCGTGGGCTGGCTGGAAGGCCAGCGGCCCAGCGGCAGCGACTATGGCTACCAGGCTTTTTACAGCCGGGTAGGTTTGGTGGTCATGGGGTACAACACCTACCGGCAAGTGAAAGAAGAGCTGTCGCCAGGGGCGTGGCCCTACGATGGGGTACCTTGTTTGGTCTGCACCCACCGGCCCTTGCAAGACCCTGGGGTGGAAACAGTATCTGGGCCGCCGGAACAATGGCTGCCAGCTTGGAAAGAACGGGTGCAGGGGGATGTTTGGATCTGCGGCGGCGCATCTCTGGCCGGGCAGCTGATGGAGCAGGGGCTCATCGACGAATACGCCCTGACCGTTTGCCCGGTCTTGCTGGGGGAAGGCATCCCCCTCTTTGGGCCGGGCCGGCCAACTGCACTGCTGGACCTGACGGAATGCCGCACAGAAAACGGGATGGTCCTGCTGCGCTATGTGCCGCGGCGGACAGATGGGATGGAACCGGCACCCCAAGGCGCTCAATAGAAAGCGGACATGGAGCGACGAGCAGGGACTACTGTGCCGTTTTTTAGTCAGGCAAAGTACAGTTTACACTGTCTACCAGCTTATGAATCTCGCCGTCCACATGGGCAAGCTCCACTTGCAGGGTGGCGATCTTCGGGTTTGCTTTTTTCCGAAATGCCGGGTGGAGGCAAGGCAGGATATACAGTTTATGAACGCTCAGAAGCCGGGGGAACATGAAGCTGAGATTGAGAAAATCAAAAATGTGTTCCTCACTATCCTGCAGATATCAAGAAAGACATGGACAACGGGGAACAGCCGGGAGAAGCTGTGACCGCTGCGATGTTCCAAGCCATGCGGGACGCACTGGCGGAACAGAAGCAAAACCCGCTTTCCATTGACGATGTAGCGGCGATGGTTGCCGGACAGATCGGACAGCTTGCGCCGATGGATAAAGAAACTGCCGTCCTGTTCCAACAGTTGGCGAAAAAGATGATTGAGCAGGGAGGAACAGAGTGATAAATTTGAATTGCTAGGGAGAATGTAGATGAATCAAGGAAGAATTATTGTGATTACAGGTTCGCCGGGGACAGGAAAGACAACAATTGCGTCGATTGTCGCAAAAGAATCAGACATGGATAAATCAGTGCATATGCATACAGACGACTTTTTTCATTATTTAAGCAAAGGCGCAATATCACCACATTTACCAGAGTCCAACGAACAAAATTTAGTTGTCATTGAAGCCTTTTTAGAAGCTGCAAAGAGATATGCTCGTGGCGGATATGATGTAATTGTAGATGGAATTATCGGGCCGTGGTTTTTGGAAGCATGGAGAGCCCTTGTTCGAGAAGATTATGAAGTACACTATATTGTTTTAAGAGCCAGTAAAGAAGAAACTATGAAACGAGCTGTGGAACGCTCAAAATTAGAC
>JABLTT010056694.1_pt1 | contig 56081 bp, 48 predicted proteins | sample 7160061 | NCBI WGS metagenome assembly JABLTT01 (sample SAMN14651232, study PRJNA627086) | human gut metagenome | isolation source: feces | host: Homo sapiens
CCGGAACCCTCCTGTGACTCAAGTTTCTATTGAAATCTTGAATTACAGGAGGAAAAAATATGCTGTTAAATAAAGGACAGACAGAATTAGAAATATTACAAAATCGGTTTACTTCATATATATCTACAGCAATACAGCGCAGACGGAACGATTATATCAGGCAGGTACTGCGATACCGCCAAACAGAAGTGGAAGCAGAACGTATATTCAGAGAGCAGAGCACTGCTGCGGAGTTTGATATATGGGGAGAACTGCCGTTGCTTATGTGTATAGAAAATAACCAATTATTATGTGCGTTAAAGGCAATCACAGAACGGGAGAGAGAAATTTTTTTTGCCAGAGTACTAGATGGAAAAAGTTTTGAGGAGTTGGCGGTAAAATTCGGTTTGGGCTATAAAGGGGTTACAGCTGTTTATTACCGTGCAATCAAAAAAATCAGGGAAAGGATGGAAAAGAATGGATTTTAATAAACTTCTTTTACAGGCTAAGGATGGAGATCCGGAAGCAGTTTCTGAACTGTTAGAAATATATAAACCACTGTTAACCAAAAACTCTATTATCAATGGTACATTTGATGAGGATTTATATCAGGAATTGTGTATTACATTTTTGAGATGTATCCGTATGTTCCGCATATAAACTTTAAGAGGATGTATTTAACACAGCAGCCATTTTTAATGGATGGCTGCTGTCAAAGATGGATTGAAAAAATGAAGAAGGATTTAATCCAGTTAATTAATTGTAATATTATTTTATGCGGGTTTTAACAAAGCACATAAAAGAAGAAGCATCATTAAGTGAATTTTGGTAGATAAAAAATGCATTTTTGCTTTTTGTTATTAAAACATAGTAATTGGGAATTGTAATTATTTTTTTTAAATTCAGAATATGGAATATCAACAAAGATCTCTGTTTCCGTAAATAATGTAAAATGTACATGATCTTCAAAAAAATCGACCTTAAATTCTACCTGATCCTGGTGAAGTAATAAGTTTAGAGTATTTACACGTTGTGTAACTACGGTGGTGACACTGTATTTATATAAAAACAAACAGGCTGTTCCTAAAATAATACAAGTGATGGAAAGTGATTTAGAATAGATGCAGGATAGAAGAATGCCTGCAAAAACAAGATATATTGATATTAAAAGAAATAAAACCAGTGGCGGCAGAAGATGCTGCCGGATTGTATTTAATCTCTTTTTATCTATGATTCCTCTTCCGGTATAGGTCATATGTTTTATCTCCTTAAACGTTTTATTTTTAAAGATTCTGGTGTGTTTTCATAAATAAAATCAAACCACAATTCTCGTTGTTCTGAATCTGCATAAAATGGAAAACAAAGATTTTCCTTTAAGATAATAATAATGCAAGAATCTTTTTCAATAATTTTATTCACATGTGAATAGTAAATGCTAATAATTTTATTATCATGCTTACGGATCACATCAAAAAATTCAGGATAAAAAAGCAGCCTGTATTCCTGGGTATCTGAAAACAGAGTGAATCCTACTTTATTTAATGAATGTATTAAATAAAGCTGTGATAATTGTTTCATCAGGATAACAGCAATGGAGTTTAAAAAACATATGCCTGCCAAACGATAGAATTTTCCGCAGAAGTAAAAAACAGCAGCTAATCCAAAAAGTGTAATCGCTGAATTTATAAATAGATTTAAACCGTAGGGTATCAGCTCCCTTTTAAAGGGCTTTAAGGTGTCTTTGTTTAGTTTTCCCTCAAAAGTAAAGTATGCTTCATTCATTTTTCTTACAGTCCTCCTGCCATCCATTATTTTTTAATAGTTCATATAGTTCACGTTTGGTTCTGTTAACATACTTGTCCTGTAAACATAAAACATCATTATAAAATAAAAAAACTTAAATAATGTTTAAATAGCAGAATTAGCTGTATTAGATAGCATAAATGGACATTTAAAATCAAAAGGAATTCGTTTACTTGTATAAAGTGAAAAATGGCAGATGCCAATTATGCAATCAAACCATACTAATTATGCAAACATCACTAAAATAATGAAAAATAGCACTATAATTTTCTTTTAGATACAACATTTCATATTTAATCGATCATTCACTATTACATATCAGACAAAACAGGAGGTGAGTATTAAAAGAGATATGTAAAAATATGGTATGAAAAAGGAGAGGAACAAATGAAGAAACGTAAGGGGAAACTAAAACAGGCAGTAAGTATTCTTTTGACAGCTACCATGCTGTCGCCATCTGTCACACCATTGACAGCATACGCAGCAGAAGCGATCCGGAACCGGCCCAGATACACATCCTTTATCCGGCCGGAGGCGCTGACCCTGGATGATGTAGGGATCAGTGACGAAGAGGCAGATGACGCCGGTGCATCCGATACAGGGGATGCAGGGAATGAGGATACCGGCTCCGGTGATACCGATTCCGGAGGAAATTCTTCCGATCATGATTCTTCGGGAGAGGATGGCTCCGATTCCGGGGATGAGAACTCCGGCGGCTCCGATTCAGGGGAAGGGTCTGATACCGGGGATGGAAATGACGGTTCCGAAGACCAGGGCGGTTCTGAAGGGGACAGCAGCGGGCAGGACGGCTCAGAAAATGGGAACGGCTCCGGACAGGAAGGCGGCTCTACGGATGAAAGCGATCCGGATAGCGGAGATGCCGGACAGGATGGATCTACGGATGAGAGCGGTTCCACTGGTGAAAACGGTTCTACGGATGAAAGTGATTCCACCGACGAGAGCGGTTCCACGGATGAGAGTGGATCCACGGAAGAAAGCGGCTCAACCGATGAGAGCGATCCTGCTGGAGAAAGTGATCCTGAACAGGAAAGCCGCCCGGAAGAATCTGCACCAGACGAGACTGAGGAATCAAAAGAAGATCCGGATAAGGAAACAGAAACCAGCCCGGAGACCGAAGCTACAGCCCCAGAGGAATCCACAGCGCCTGTCGATCCCACGGCTCCCTCCGAGACGGACCCGGCAGGACAGAATACACCGGGCGGGGCAGGAAAACCGGGAAATCTTCCCCCTGCAGAGCTGGAAAAGCCTGTAAAACCGGAAATCGAAACGGATCTGGCTACCCCTTCCAATGCCCTGCGTCAGCCGGAGTTCTTTTATGATGCGGAAGGCGCCATTGACGAACCGGCCGGTGAGCTGGTCCAGTTCAATGATTTTTACCGGACCTACGAAACCGGGGAAGGGGAATATACCACCGTCCTTGGCGGATATTCCGGGCTCTATGAGGATGAGGACGGGAACATCTGCGAAGTGGATAATTCCCTGATAAGCACAGGGGAAGAGATCGATTTTTATTCCCTTATGGATGATGCAGAAGCGGATGAGGAAGAGGACATCCTGACACAGAAAGAACTGGAAAAAGCAGCGAAGGATACGTCATATGAGAACGTCTCCGGCCGCCTTCAGGTGAATTTCCCAGGGGCTCTCGGAACAGGGGAAGGCATCTGCATGACGTTGGACGGATATGAGATCGAACTGACCCCGGAAACTTCCGGCACCTCCGTCGGCTGGGCGGAGGATAATGCAGTCCGTTATACGGACGTATATGAAAACATCGACTACTAGTATACCGTTCTGGGGGAGATGGTGAAGGAAGACATCCTTTTAATGGAACCGGGGGAGAAGAATACATTTTCGTTCCGGATCAGTGCGCCCGGCCTTAAAATACGGGCCGGAGAGGACAGCGTGATCCTGTATGAGGACAGCAAGGATTCACCGGTAATGGTACTGAGCGCACCCATGATGGAGGATGCGGACGGGGAACGGAGCACCGCCCTTGACCTCCGCTATTCTTCGGACAGCCATACCGTTACCATTGAAGCGGATGAAGAATGGCTGGCAGCGGAAGAGCGTGCCTATCCGGTACGGATCGACCCGGGCCAGTATGTGCCGTCCAATGAATTCATTTTAACAAAGGTCACCAGCGGAAAGCCGAAGGCGTATTACCAGTGGGATGATGCGGCCCAGGCAGGATACCTGATGGGCGGGCTGGGAAACAGCCGTCTGTATGTGGCTTTTAATGAGAATGACTGCCCGACCCTTCTGTCCTTCTTCCAGAATTCGGAAGCCGTAGTGGAAAGCGCCAGCCTGGATCTGACCACCATGACGGATGAGAGCAAGGGGGAAACGGTGTTCCAGCTGGCCTTCCCACAAGCGCCGACTGCCGCACAGGGATGGAACGCCCATTCCATTACCTGGAACAGCCAGCCGGTTCTGGATGAAGGGCCGCAGGACGCCCCCATCACCCAGGCAGCGCCGGGGATCGACCAGCCGGTCAGCTTTGAAGTGACGGATACCATGCAGAAGTGGATCAACGGCACAGTAAACCAGGCCGGGTTCGTGATCAAGGCATGGGTGGAGGCAGATTCAGACCAGAGCCCCTATGTGATGCCGGCTGAGACCTTCTATAACCGCAGCGATTCCCAGAAAGGCCCCCGTCTGACGGTGGTATGGGACGGCGATATGCAGCAGATGGATCTAAAGAACTACAAGCTGGAAGATACCACAGCGGATGTTACACCGTCCATCTTAAAGACAGCTACTGGAACAGGCCGTACCGCTACCGGCGTTATCACCCACGGACTGACCCGGGAAGAAGCAAAAGTCACCTATTCCTTAAATGGAGAGGATGAAAAGGAAACAGAAGGACAGTCTACGGTCCTGTATCCGGATTTTGACGAGGCCGGGCTTGAAAATGAAATGGAGCGCTTTAAAAATTCCAGCTGGCAGAGCGAAGGCTATGATATCGGAAACCTGGAACTGGATACGAAATACCGGTTCTCCGTATCGGTGGAATGGGACGGGGAGAACGAGGAAGGGGAGGAGGTCCATGAGGAATACACCCTTCCCGAAGAGAAATGTGATGAATTCCTGTTTTATGAAGTAAAGATGGATGATCTGGTACAGCGGATCGCAAGGCATTACGGCACCAACGCAAACCAGATCGCAAAGGATAACAAACTTTACGGGAACCAGCTGACAGAGGCCGGCACCATCCTGTTTATCCGCAACCCTGCAACCGAAGAGCCATATACCTACGAGGAAATGACAGAACTGGAAAAGACGCTCCTTGACGGGCTCCTTCTGGGAAGGAACCCGGAGTGTCTGGTAGGCCTGGAGCCGGTAAACATCAACACCGGTGACTTCTATATGGAGCAGACGGACGCGGAACTGGCGGAGCTGTCCGGCACCTTTTCCATTGACCGCAGCTACAACTCCATTCTGACCCGCCGGTCCGAATTCGGCCATGGGTGGAGTTCCAGCCTTGGGGAGCACCTGACCCTGCTTCCGGATGGGCGGATCCTTTATAAGCGGGCAGACGGCGCCTACAATACCCTGGTACAGGACGGGGATGTATACCGGGGAGAGAATGGCCGGGATCTGGTCCTGGAGCCTATGGACTCTCTGGATATCGAGACAGCGACCCGTTCCGATGCCAGACGGGCGGAGGAAACGGAAGATGAGACAGATGCGTATGCCCTGACAAAAGAGGATGAAGCAGAAGATATCCGCGATGCCAGCCCTTCTGATGCAGAACCTATGGACGATCCGGAAGACGGGGATGGGACTGGAGAAGAAGGAGAGGAAAATGAGGTACCGGAGCTTCCGGGCGCAGCCGGATGGAAGCTGACCTCTTTAGACGGTACGGTCCGCGTGTTTGACGCCAACGGCTTCTTACAGTACCGGGAAGATATCAAGGGGCACCGTACCACTCTGGTTTATGACAGTGAATATGCCCTGTTGCAGGTGATCACACCCTCTGAAAAGACCTTTGACGTTGCTATGGATGAGGAGTTCCGTATTACGGAGATCACACTCCCGGACGGAAACTCCCTTCAGTACGAATACGATAACGGAGGAAACCTGTCCGTATTTACAGACCCGGAAGGCCATACCCGCCGCTATTTCTATGATGATGCCCATCACATGACTTCCTGGCAGGATGAAAACGGGAATACAGTGGTGGAAAATACCTATGACGAGAAAGGCCGGGTGATTTCCCAGACAGACGCCAATGGAAACACAGCCAGCCTTACATATGGGGAAGGCCATACCGTCATGACGGACAACCGTGGAAATGAGACAACGGTTTACTTTGATGAGCTGGGGCGTACCATCCGTACCGTATATCCGGACGGAGCAGAAACAGGCGATACCTATGATGAGGCCGGGCACCGGGCTTCCCATACGGACGAGGAAGGCAACACCACCGTTTATTCCTATGATGAAAATGGAAATATGGTGTCCGAGACCCGCGGGGACCAAAGCAGCGCGTCCTATACCTATAATGAACGCAACCAGATCCTGACCCGGACAGATTATGAGGGGCATACCAGTTCCTTCACCTATGATGAGGCCGGTAATGTGCTCACATCTGCCGACGGTGCCGGGAATACGACGGTTTATGAGTATGATGAATTAAACCGGCTGGCATCGGTTACCGATCCCAATGGAGGGACCACCCGGTATGCGTATGACGGCATGGAGGCCGTGCCTTCTGCTGTAACCGACGGGGAAGGGAACACCACTTCCTATACCTATGATGAAATGAACCGGCTGCTGTCCTCTACCGACAGCGAAGGACGTACCACCAGCCATGCCTATAATGCAAAGGGCTGGGAGACCATGACCACTGCACCGGATGGAGGGGAAACCCGTTATAAGTTCAGCCCTGCAGGAGAAGTCCTGTCCATGACCGACGCCATGGGAGCAACCACCGTATTTACCTATGATCCCATGCACAATATCCTTTCCGGTACGGATGCCCTTGGAAATACACTGTCCTATACCTATGATGGGAATTATAACAAGATCAGTGAGACCGATGCAAAGGGGAACACGACCCGGTATGAGTATGACAGCCGGGACCGTCTGGTAAAGACCACCGACGCCCTTGGAAATACCGTCGCCTTAACGCTGGATGGAAAGGGGAATATCCTGTCACAGACGGACCGGAGGGGGAATACGGCCAGCTATACCCAGGATACCGTCCTTGACCTGCCTGCATGGTATACAGACCGCAGCGGAGCCTCCACCCATTACACCTATGACCGCAACGGGAATATCCTGCGTACGGACTATGCCGACGGCAGCAGCGTTTCCTATGCCTATGACGGTGCAGGACGCATGGTTTCCATGACGGCCCAGAACGGCCTCGTGACCCGCATGGACTATGACGGGTGCGGAAATATCATCCGTGTCACAGATGACGAGACCCGGGTTTACCGGTATGAATATGACCACAATAACCGCCTGATCCTTGCAGAAGACCCTTTGGGAGGGATTACACGCTACGCCTATGACGGAAGCGGAAACCAGATTAGCCAGACCGACGCGAATGGCCATACAGCATCCTACGGCTATGATGCAGCAGGCCGGCTGACCCAGGTAAAGGATGCGCTGGAAGGCATCACTGCGACGGAGTACGACTTAAACGGACGCACGGTAAAAACAACGGACGCCAACGGCCACAGCACTGCTTACTACTATGACGAGATCGGGGACCTTCTGGCACAGACTGACCCGGCGGGGAATGTCACTGCCATGGAGTATGACGCCCTGGGCAATGTACTCAAAGTGACAGACGCCTTAAAGGGAGAGACTGCCAATGAAGTGGATGCCTTAAGCCGCACCGTGAAGACCACGGATGCAATGGGAGGCGTTTATGAACATACCTATGACGCCAATGGAAACCGGATCAAAACCGTGATGCCGGACCGTGATGAAGTAACCATGTCCTATGACCCGGAAGACCGGATGGTTTCTTATACAGATGAGGCAGGAGTAGAAACCCGCTATGAATATGACGCCATGGGCCGGATCACCAAAGCTGAGGATACCGCAGGCAATGTGATGGCCTATGAGTATGATGCCAGCGGAAACCTGGTAAAGCAGACCGATACCATCGGCAGGGAAGCGGTGTATGAATACGACCTCTTTAACCGCCTGGTGGCTGTTACGGATACAGGCGGAGCCACAACCCGTTATGAATATGACGCCCTGGACCGGCTGATACGCGTGACCCAGGCAGACGGGGCGGCCACCTCCTATGAATATGATGCAGCAGGAAACCTGGTCAAGACCACAGAACCGGGGGAGGCCGTGTACACCTATGCCTATGATGCGATCAACCGGCTGACGGATAAAGTAGACCCCGTAGGGGCATCCACCACCTTCCAGTATGACGCAAAGGGCAACCTGTTAAGCACAACGGACGGAAACGGCACCCAGACCCGCTATGCCTATGATGTTCTGGACCGTCTGACCGCATTTACGGACGGAATGGGAAATGATACCCTGTATGAGTATGATGAGCTGTCCCGCCTCCTGTCCCAGACGACCCCGGAAGGAAATAAGGAGGAATACCGTTACGACGCATTAAGCCGCCTGACAAAGAAAAAAGACCCCAACGGACTGATTACCGAGTATCAGTATGACCCCATGGGAAACCTGATCAAAGAGATCTCACCGAAAGGCGCCAGGACCGCTTACACCTATGACAAGCATGACGAGCTTACCAGTATCACCGACCCGGCCGGAAATGTGACTGCATATATGGTAGACATGAACCGCCAGGTAACAGAGATGGTCCAGAAGAACGGGGGCACCTACCATTATGCGTATGATGCAGTCCACCGTTTAACCAGCATCACCACGCCTCTTGGATTAAAGCAGGAATTCACCTATGACAATGCAGACAATGTGGTAAAAGATACGGACAATCTGGGCCGCACCAATACTTATGAGTATGATATCATGCACCGGATGCTTGCCTCCACCAATGCCAAAGGCGGCACCACTACCTTCGGCTATGATGTAAGGGGCAACCAAAACACCATGACGGATGCCTCCGGCTATACCTGGAACTACACCTATGACCTGGTGGACCGGCTGACGGAGAGCGTGGATCCGGAAGGGAAAGCCACAAAGGCAGTATATGACCTGGTGGGGAACATCACATCCATTACCCGCCCGGGAGAGCGTACCACGGCTTATGCCTATGATAAAAACTACAACCAGACCAGCCTGACTGATCCCAAGGGATTCGTGTACGGCTCCAGCTATGACAAGGATAACCGCGTCATTGGAACGGCAGACCCATTATCCCAGACAGAGGCTGTGACCTATGATCCCGGCAGCCGCGTGACCGCCGTACAGGACAAGATGGGGCTGACCAGTGAGTATACCTATGACGCCCACGGAAATGTGACCCGTTTTAAAGGGACCAACGGCTTAAGCACCCTGTTTTCCTATGACATCCTGGACAACCTGACCTCTGTCACAGACCCCATGGAACGGAAGACCACCTATACCTATGATGAGATGGGGAACCTCCTGACCATGACCGATCCAAAGCTGCGGGTGACCACCTATACCTATGACCTGGAAGGCAACCTGACTACCCTTACCAGCCCCATGGGCCGGGAAGAACGGTATGTGTATGATGCAGGCGGCCGCCGGATCCAGAGGCTTACCCCAAGCGGAAACGTCATCATCTATGATTACGATACCCTCAATGCCCTGGCAGACAAGCTGTATCAGGACGGGAATGAGGAGGAGAGCGACCATCCGGTACGGATGGGATATAATGCCATGGGCCAGAGGGTTTCCATGGAGGATATCACCGGGGCCAGCAGCTATACCTATGACGGGCTGGGACGGTTAAAGACCGCCACCAACGGTTCCGGAAAGACCGTGACCTATGAGTATGATGAGGCAGACAACCTGAAAGCCATCCTTTACCCGGATGGAAAGAAGGTATCCTATGCCTATGACAAGAATGACAACATCATCCTCTTAATGGACCGGGACGGAAGAAGCACCAGCTATGAATATGACCCGTTAAACCGCCTGACTGCGGTCAGGAGGCCGGATGGAACCGTAAGCACCTATACCTACAACGCCAGAAATGAGGTCCTGGAGGCAAAGAACACCTGCTCCTGCGGGTTCCTGATCTCCGATTACCAGTACACCTATGACAACGGCGGCCTGATCATAAAAGAGGTGGCTAAGGAGTGCCTGTTCACGTCCAACAAGGATTACGGCCATAAGGGCGGGGAAGATGACCCGTGCATCCATACCGGAACGAACCCGTGGCAGAACCAGAACCCGGAGTGGGAGACCACGGAGCGGAATTTCATTTATGATGACAACGGGCAGCTTATAAAGTGCACGGAGAGCAAGGGGCAGTTTGACAAGGCCACCTATACCTATGAGTATGACGAGGCCGGGAACCGCACCTTCGCAAAGAAAGAGAAGCTTTACAGCTATCTGGAGTCCTGGCAGATCCGGTATACCTACAATGATGACAACCAGATGACGGAGGCAAAGAAGCAGGAAGGCAACCTGACAAAGCAGTACACCTTCCAGTATGACGCCAACGGGAACCTGACAAAGGAATGCTTCCGTAATAAGGCAGAAGTTACCTACCAGTATGATACGGAGAACCGCTTAAAGGCCGTGTATGACCCGCAGAAGCTTTTGATGGCATCCACCTATGACGGGGACGGGAACCGTGCCTTCCAGTTAAACTACAATACCGAAGCAGAATGCGGCTACGGGAAGAACGTAAGCGGTGAGATCTTCATGCCGGAGCACAGCACCAATGAGGACGGAAGCCTGACGGCGGAGGGAGAACTGTTCGGATATATCTGCTCCGCAACGGGAAGGGCCTATGACCTGACCGAATATGTCAATGATACCAACCGTGAGTATGCACAGGTATTGATGGCTTATAACATCAACACGGACTTTGATACGGAGTCTTACGCCTACGCAGGAAACCAGCGCCTGTCCCGCAACAACATCTGGAATGAAGCCAGGGATGTGAACCATGATGAGATGAGCTACTACCTGTACGATGGAAGGGGCAGCGTCACCGCCAATACCTGGTACAATGGAATGGTAACGGACGTTTACCAGTATGACCCGTACGGTCAGGTAACCCTTGGAAGCACCAAACATACAGATTTCTACGGCTACAATGCAGAAAGCTACAACCCGAATACCGGCCTTGAATACCTGCGCGCAAGGTACTATAATGCAGAAGAGGGAAGATTCTTCCAGGAGGATACCTACCTTGGAGATGTCACCGACCCGCTGACCCTGAACCGGTATGCGTATGTGAAGAACAGCCCGTTAAATTATGTGGATCCCAGCGGGCATGAGCCGATTGGTGAGGAGTTCCTGAAGCCGCAAAAACCTTCCAGTGAAGATATTGCGGAAGAAACAGGTCTTAATGACTGGCTGATCGATATGATGCTGAAGCTTGAAACGTCGATGCAGAAACGGGAACTCGAAAAGAACATGAAGGAGGCCCAGAAAAAAGCGGAGGTAGACAAATGCGGTACTGCAATCCTGACAGATAAGCTGTTTTCATTTATGATCAGCCTGATATACGGAGGGATCGCGGCTGTACTCGATAACGAGATGGCGATGGTTACACTTCCGGCAGGAATGGCAGGAAAAGACACGCTTGTAGATATGTTCCGTGAAAATGCGGCGAATGAGCTGGCCTATAAGATAGGCGTACTGATAGGAGATATCTTCAGCATAATAGAAGGACTCAGCAAAATCGCATTGGGAACATCAGGAGCAACGGCAGGTGCTGCACTGGCAGCGCAGAGCGGAGGAGCCACGATAACAGTATCCGGTTCTGGCCTTGCCTTGGCAGCAAATGGAATGCTGATTACCATATCGGGAGCCAGCAATGCGGCTAAGATAATGATCAGCGAAGTAACCTCGCATGGTGGTGGAAAGAATGAGGGGGATTCTCATGCTGAAGAACGTATTTATGAACCTAGTCCAAAACATAACCCACAGGGAGGATGGGGAAGTGAGAATCCAATACCTAATAATGAAGTGGGGCAAGAATTATTAGATAATGCATATTCCTCATCAAAAAATAAGCAATTATACAATATGTACGAAGGTGATATAATTAAGTTCCAGCCAGATAGTAGTTCGGGGAAGTGGCATGATTATAAGATTTCCAATACAGCTAAAGAGGTTCCAACAGATGTTTACAAAAAAATGTTAGATGATGGAATTATAAGTAAAACTGATTATAACAAACTTATAAAAAACAATTGGTATTAGATAAAAAGGAGATATGATGAGTTTGCTTGGAAACAAAAATGTGTTTGCAATTGAATTAAGCAAAGGTATAGCCGCTTACCAAATGTCTTTATATATTAATGGCAAGGATATTTTGCAATTTAAAGCAAATGGAACCATTTATTCATACAGGTGGAAAGATTTTAATGATATTAAAGAATGGTTTCAAGAAAATCTGAAGTTTATATTACAAGATGATGAATTTCCTCTGGCAGTATCTGGAGATTCAGCAGCAGAACTTTGTGAACTTAGTTATAAAATGGATTTAGACGATATTGAGCAATACGAAAAATTACAAGATTGGATGTTTAGACATTCTTGGTTTTCAGCAAGGGAAGGTTCATTCTTAGCTGATGTCTATTTTAGAAAAGTAAAAGATAAAATAGAAATATCCTGGGATAATAGAAATACATTCAAAGAAGAAGGAATAGTGTATATTTATTCTAAAGGAAAAAGTAGTATAGATATATGCCAATTTAACGAAATAATTAACAGTTTTATTTCAGTCTACAATCAATTATAGTAGTTTCTGCCTAGCTTTGCTAGGTGAGGTCTTTAGAGGTTATGCGTTTTCCAGCATAACCTCTAAAGACACGCTTGTAGATATGTTCCGTGAAAATGCAGCGAATAGGTTTGTAACACGACTCATGGATGAAAATATGGAAAAGGCAATTATCCTAAAGGCCCTGGTACTGAGTATAACAAGATAAGAAAATGGGGGGTGAATAGGGGTGTTCTATGGAAAAAGTAGTTTATTTATTGCAACATAGTTATGAATTAGAAAATGGATGTGATGAAACAAAAGTATTAGGTATATTTTCTAACCGACAAATGGCCGAAGAAGCTGTGGGAGCATATAGACAACTTCCGGGATTTAGAGATAAGAAAGAAGATTTTTATATTGGCAAATATGAAGTAAATAAAAAATATTGGGGAGATGGATATTGATAGAAATTGCATAAATTTTTACTTAGCTTTGCTAGACGATATCCTAGAGGCTGGGTGGTGAAATTCCACTCATCCTTTTTCACCTGCACACTTTTCGCCCCTATGATCTTTTCATGACTCCCAGAAAAGTAAGACTGTTTTACCAAACGCCCTCTGGAAATACAGGAATTCCAAAAGGATGGGAAACCCATAGAAGATGCAGATGCGATTCCTCAGGAAGCAAAGGAGCTGATGGAAGAATACAGAGAAACAAAACAGAGTGAGCTTCTGTACATAAAGGCTTTCAGGATAATGTCGGTTTTCGTGCGGGTTTCTCTGGTTATCTGCTATATCCGCAATGATAAGACCGAAAAGCAGAAAAAAGATCGGATACCATAAAGTTGTTAATTTCATATACGAAAGAAGGAACGATTATGAAGAAAAAAACAATCACAGCAGCTATTATAATTGGAACGGCATTATCCGTTTCACTCCCCGTCTACGGTGCACAGTGGAAGCAGGACAGCACAGGCTGGTGGTATGAGCAGGATAATGGTTCTTATCCGGCCGGCGGTTGGGAGCTGATTTCTGGAAACTGGTATTATTTTAATGGATCAGGCTACATGCAGACCGGGTGGATTGAGTCGAATGGAGAGTGGTATTACTGTGCGCCTACAGGCGAAATGCTGCATGATACCACTCAGATAATAGACGGGGTATCATATACGTTTCAGTCCGACGGAACATGGCTGCAGCAGGAAACAGCCCCGGCGGTCTCCATCACAAAGGAGCAGGCAGAACAATGGTTTTATGCGACGTATGCAATCATTGCAAATGAAACGGGATGGAATCAGGAGTATTTTGTAAGCACTCCGGAGAAATACGCGGACGATGCCAGAACCAGGCTGGAAATGGCATGGGGGATAACAGACCGCGCATCTGCTGATTCTACTATTAACTGGCTTTTGACCTCAGGCCACCGCTCCGGATTTCAGGAAGAAATGGGATTGCTTTCTTATATGGGATACCTGAATGGAACGGAACAGCAGATCGAGGAGCAGTATAAGGATAATGAATTCGTTAAAGATATGCTTCTTGCGTATAAACGCGGAGGAGAAGGAGCAATCGACGGCTGGGATTACTGCAGGGCCATGCAGGTACTGAGAGAGTGTTATCTGGCAGAGTATTATACGGAGACAGAAATGCTGGATCAGATGCTCTCAGCCGCCCAAACGATCCAGGCACGTTTTGTCTCATGGGATGATATGGCGGAGAGCTATATGAGAGGATATGAGTATTGGAACAGCTCGCCGGATAAGTACAGGACGAGGAAAAACCTGTATGAGAAGCTGAAACAGGAGACCTCCTTCTATGCGGTAGACTGGAATCTGCCATTGGGAAAAGCGTGGTAGGAAGTGCTTATAGTCATCTAGTTCATAAAGTTGTGTTGTATTCTATGAGAAAATAATAAAAGCCAGAAACAGCAGACACCCATAATGGTCCTGCTGTTTCTGGCTTTTAATTTACAAGTTGTTATTTTACACACCACGCCTTGTTTTTAGTATTTGAAGGTAGCGAGTATACCCTTTAGAGTCGATTTCATTTAGTTTAGATGATCGAAACCTGTACTCGGGATAATGGCAGAATCCGCTGGTAGCAGATCGCCCTGTTGGAACAGCAAGGCCATGTCGGATAATCCATGCACATATATCGTTTCCGTTATTATTGGTATCAATAAAGGCGCAATCTTTATCTAAGGAAATTCCCAGATTTACGGTTAATACGTTCCATGGTTCTGGTTTGCCGCTGTTCCAGTTTTCCATGGTAATGGCCAGATTTCCGTTTTGATAGGTAGCGATAGACAACTGAATATGGTAGTTGTTTCCATAACGTTCTAAGTTAAATTTCATTGTAAATTATAACTCCTTTCCTGTGTTTAGTTAAACGTCTGTTTGTGATAAGTGTGATTCAGGTTGTTTTCGGTAAACGTACATTAAAAATGTATCTTTTTCTATTTTCCATGGAATCCAGGTTCCGTTGCGGCAGATACATCCGGAGGCTTCGTTATAAAGGTCTGGAACCCTTGGAGGGTCAGCAAAGCAATCTTTCGTTATGTAGAGGCAGAGGTGCTGTTCATAAACAGGTTTTAGAATGGTTTCAATCTGCTTGCGCAGTTCCGATGCCAGATGATCGATTTCATCAATATCCTGCCTGCAGAATGCGGCAGAAGAAATCTGTTTCAAGAGAGCGGACTGTTGGATTGTCTTTTCGATATGTGGCTGTACTGAATCAAACAGATCCGTTTGGAGACGCACCCCATGAAAGATAATTTCTTTGATATAGGAAGAGACTGTGCTGGCAATATCACGGCACAGCTTATTATAAGGTTTTTGATATTTTGTTTTTAAAATTTCCAGTGGAACAGCATCAAGATTTGCTTTTAAGGTTGCCAGCTGCAGAGCGAGAGTATTCCGTAATTCATCCTGCTTCATCTAGTACCTCCTCATTTTGCTATTGTTTTATCAATCTTTTCCGGGGCGTTCAGGCTCTGTGAAACCAGAGAATATCAGCCGGACAGCCAGCCAGAATCCTGCTTTATAAGCCTGTTCTGATACAGCACCATCACGAATAGATACGGCTGCTTTATAGGTTTCAAACAATTTTTCTGATGCAGGAGAAAGTGCTGGTTTTAAAGCGTTCTCTGCTTCTATTACCTTACGATCTTGAGAAGTTAGAGAGTTACTGCTTCCAAAAGATTCTGGTTCATAACTGCCACAATAGAGTTCATGGAGGATATCCGTATGTTTCATAAATTTTATAGTACCTCCTTATACAATCAGTTGTTCTCCCCAGCGGATATGGAATTTCCCCTTATCATCCTGCTCTCGGTACATTAAAAGAGAGAGCAGATCATAATCCACATCAAACCGTTGGTAGATATCATCTAAATTTACATTTTGTCCTTTCATAAACAGGTTGAGCTTTTCTTTTGCAAGAATCATCTGCATCTGATTTGATTCAATGCTGCCTGCATAGGTCAGAAAATAAACATCTTTATACTCGGTAGAGTTGTAACGGATAAACCGCATATAGAACTGGCTCATGCCGGAATTGTTGTAATGAAGTTCTGGTATGATGATTTTGTTCACATATTCAAAATTAACACTGGATGGAAGGCTCTGCTGGGTGCAGAGTAAAATTCCGTTTTTGCTTTCCTGAAGCGTTTTTCGGAGGGCTCGCCGTTTTGCAAAGCTGACCGTTGAACCGGTGACAATAAATAAAGGGCGGTCCGGCAGATATTTACGGATTGCTTTTTCGTAGGATTCCAGAACAGCCTTATGCCTGACTCCAACTGCTGCGATTTCATCCGGCCAGGATGCAAGCATTTCTACAGCGGTGATAATCTTTACTGGTGTGTCCCCTGTATATTCGGTCAGGGTATCTGGAGCAGCGCCAATCCGCAGAAGCAATAGGATCTGCTGTACCAGCTTCATCATGGAATCCTTACGGCTGTTTCCGGTAGAGGAAAAATAGTGGTCTCGCATCTGATGGAAGTCTTCGATCGCTTTTTGATAAACCTCCTTTTCCTGTGGGGAGAAGGTAACAGGAATCTGATGAAGCCGTTTGATATCTTTTCCCACCACCTCTTCAAAGGTACGTGTAATAACCGTCTTTTCCAAGAGGTCATTTAAAGTATCGGCATTATAGATGTCCTGTGTTTGTTTTTTTAGTCCGAAGACAGTGATCTTTTCAGGAAGATGGGAGGCGGCAAACAGAGAATATCCTTTTTTATAAGCCGGAATTGGCTGGCCTAAATACGGATTGTTGGGAGATGAAAGCGTATTTTCTCCGTTTTTATTGACTTCCCTGTTATAAATCAAAGGATTCCAGGAGATCATATTGATGGAATTGTTGTAAAGAAGTTCCAACTGCGGAGCAAATTCAGAGATATTGTTTCTGGTACTGGTTCCCGTAGTAAGAAGCTTTGCCCTGCAGCGGCGAAAACAGGAAAGAACAGCCTTGCAGCGCTGGCTCTGTGGATTGGAGATTTCATCACTTTCATCCAGAATAAGCTGAATATTTTGTTTGAGTCTGCGAACCGCTTTTACCAGTTGTTTTCGGTAGGTACTTACCTTATTGAGCGTAATCAGTACAAAATCGCCTGCCCGGATGCGTTCCAAATCCTTCAGGCGTTCCACGAATACATAGGACAGTCCGTAATTCTTTAATACTACATCCCAGTTATTGCGGATAGAGATTGCGGATGAAACTACCCATGTGCTGTGAATGTTTTGGAGCTGCATTCGGTACAGACCGGTGGCGATACCTGCCAGTGTCTTTCCGCTTCCCTGTTCCCATTGAAGAAGGGCATAACGCTTTTGGAGAACCAGATTGATGTCATGTCTTTGAGTGGCATTTAGGCGTATTTTTTCTTCATTTTCTGAATCCCAGAAGGTGAGGGAAGAGAGCCAGTGGGCAATTTTTAAATCTTCCGTCATCTTGTCAAAAGGCTGGCTTTGGTTTTCATATTCTGCATGTTTTCGGCGGATAAGCCGTTCAAAACCAGGGAAATGTTCCGGCTGGTTATCCAAAACTGCCTGATAAACGGGAATGGGCTGCTTCATGGATACGGTCAGCCTCTGTCTGGATTTTTTACTGTAGCCTTTGTAAACAAAATGACCTCCCTGTTTTACAAGCGTAATGATGTCATGTTCCGGTTTTTGATTTTGTTTTTTCAGGGTCCGGCGCAGATAGGAGAGTACCTTTGCTTCCGTCAGCTGAGAGTGACACCACTGTTCATAACTCATATTGTCCGGACATTTTTGGGTATAAAATGTATGCAGGTATTCGCAGCATTTTGCATAGTAGGATCGGACAGCAGGATGGTTTTTGATCTGGTATAGGAGCTTTTGCACCTCATATTTGAAAGCTTGAGAAGCATTGCTGCTTTTAGCCAGTTCTAAAAGGATACGGGAACTGTTCTGTTCCAGAGTTGCTTTTGGAAAGTGAATGATTCGTTCATAGATCATTTGAGATTCCTGTTTTATGGAACTATAGTCTGGTAAGTCTAATATGGTATCCGTACAATAAGGATGAGCGTTCCAGCCTTCTGCATGACTGAGCTTTTGCCAGAACTGGATTTTTGTGGGAAATTCGGATACTCCCAGAGAACGGAATGCATTTGAGGGTAAAGAAATCTGACCCAGAAAGCTGAAATTCTTTTCCATCTGTCGTATCTGGTTTTTATCGGTAAATGTATCAGCCAGAAAGGACTGTGGGACGATCAGAGCCATAATTCCCAACGGTTTCAGCAACTCTGCAGCTTTTAAGCAGTAGTACATTTGAGAGGACAATTCTCCATAGGATTCGGTCCACCAGTCCAGATGGAAGGGGGGATTACCGACTACATAATCAAAACGAACGGCTGGCTGGTAAGTGCGAAGATCCTGACACTCAATATTGGCATCAGGAAATAAAAAATGCGCGACTTTATAGGCGCGTATATCCAGTTCGCATCCATAAGCATTTGATTCAACAGGAACAAAGTTAAAAAAACGTCCCATCCCGCAGGTTAAGTCGGCAATCAGATCTCTGGAAGACAGCTTCAAGCTGGAAATGATTAATTCGCATAATGCGGGCGGGGTAAAAAACTGCCCGTTTTCAAATTCCTTTTTTGCATGGCTGTATTCATGGTAATTGTTGAAATCATTTGGATTAAGACTATGGAGACCTCCGTCTCCTGTGTATGCCTGGAAAATATCTTCAGGCAGTATATGGTGGGTATCGGCAGTATTGCTGTCAATCAGAAATAATATTTTTTCGTTTACTTCCATTCTCCGATTCTGTGGAATAATCTCTTCTGTATATGGGTATTTCAATGTTTTTCCTCCTAACATGTTGTGCCAAGATAGGTTTCTGCAAATTCTTTTGCATAGCCTTCCTCTGTAAAGCGGAGATCTACACGCCCATTTTTAAATGCTTTCAGAGATTTGATTTTTTTACAGGTTGTAAATGAGATTTCATTGGCGTCATGGCAGCCGTATCCCAAAAGCTCAGAGAACTCCCGTGGGATCAATGTAAAGCTGTCTGTCTCATAATGGATGATACCTCTGAGGATATGTTTCATGGAGTCATTTAACTCCCACTTACCGTCAAAGGGCCAGCTTTTATAAGAACAGGCGTAATGGGTAAAATGGATTACGTTTTTTTTGCGTTCATAGTTGGCACATTTTTGATATGTGTTCCAGGCTGCTTTATGGCAGTTGCCCCTTAATTGGTGAAACGCTTCCTGAAGAAAGCTTCTTCCATTTAACTGCAGGAAAATTTGTTCCAGAATCTGATTGCTGGAAAGAGAGCAGTTTTCCGGCTGTTTGGGCAGGAGTTTTTCTTTGATTTTCTGGGCTGATATGCAAATATGGTAGTTTGAATTGAAATAACTTACCAGATTTTCTATAAAGGCACTGTGAGTAGCCAAAAGCTCTTTCTGTATTGCATCGGAAGAAATCTTGAGGCAGCCTTTTGAAGTGAGGTATGACCAAGGAGAGGTATTTGTAGAAGAAAGCGCGGTCCTTTGCACAGCCAGAATATCACTCCAGAAGTAGTCAAGTTCTATCAGGGATTCCTTTGCCGCTTCATAGGCATTTTGATTTGCAAGGCAGAATACTTGCTCTGCTTTGGTTAAAACTGTGTCCGCTGTAATTTCAACGAAATCAAATTTTTCGATAAGGCCCATAGTTTTTCCTTTCAAAGAATCATTGAAAGTATGTCCGTTTCATATATAAAAACTGCGGCAGTAAAATATGATCTGCCGCAGATAAAATATACTGGAATGTTTCAGTTACAGTCTTTCTATGCACATGCAGCCAGTCTCACAGGGAGCAGACTGGTGGATGCCAATGGAAAAGGGTGCAGAGACAGGTAGTAATGAGTATTCAATGTTTCAAAATGGACATACTCATGATCCTGTTCATACAGAGCTACAACGCGGGATGTATGGTAAATCTGTCCGTCAATAGCAATGAGAACGCTTTTGCCAATGATAAGAGGACTCATTAGGCTGCCGCACAAGTGTAATTCTTTTTTCTGTTTCTTCATTCGTTTAGACCTCCTTTTTATTACGCATTATTCATGGCAAAGTTTTATTAAAATTTGCCGTACTTCTTCTAAGGCTTCTTTTATATGTTTCATGGGAATCTTTTGGATATGGGCAATATCCCGAATGCTGTAACCGCAGGCTTTCAGACGGATTATGTCCATCTGCTGCCTGGATATGCAGCCGCCCAGATCGTTCAGAAGGAGTTTTGTCTCTAATTGCAGCATGAGTTCATCGGGGTTAGTGAGAGTTTCCTCTAATGGAAGAGGAGTTCCATGCGGAATCCGGTAGATACTGGTCGTGTCACCATTCCTTTTTTTGGAAAGCTGCATTTTATTATAATTGAATAAATCGACACGCATACAGTTCCAGGCGATTGTCGAGAAGCTGTATTTTTGAAGAGCTGTCTCTGTAAAAAAACGCCGGACAGCACGCAGGTAACCGAAAATCACAACATCATAAAACTCATCTGCTGATAACTGGTTTTTATTAAGAAATTTGTAAACCAATCCATGGTGTTTTTCTGCAAATGTTTTTTGTTCCGGAGTTAAAGGTATTTCACGCATACGGCTTTCCCTCCTTAAAAAATAAAAAGGACACCTCGAATATTCTGTTATGCTGGCAGAGCTTCCCGTTCGCCGTCAATGGTTTTGCCGATATAAAAGCTTTCTCCAGCCTGAACCGGAAGGGCTTCTGCTCCCTGATATTCACAAATGTCGGGGCGCTGTTCCTCATGAATGGAAGCCCGTTCCTGTAAGATCAGTTTGATCTGCTCCTTGAAGCTATTGGCATAGGTGCGAATCTGTGCCAGTTCTTCTCCTTCAAAATCATACAGGCGACGGAAGGTAGCAACGCTGTAATCGTTCGTTCCGTTGCTGGCTTTTTTAAGTCCGATCTGTACTACGCTTCCATAAGTGGCGCGCCGGCGGAGCATAAAGGATTGATTGATAAAATCTTTAAATGGTTTCAGGCTGGTTGGAGGCAGTGTTACCTGTAAAGGCATGTAATCGCCACTGCGGAGCAGGTAAAGAATCCGCATATTTTTGCAGGCTTTTCCGTTCCCTTCGGGAGCTGTACCATACTGGTTGAGTGCACAGGCAGCGCAGAGGCCGCCGGGTTCTCCAATCCCATTTTTTCCATCAACGGAAGAACAGAGAGGCGCTGTATTGTCATCATACTCATCCCCTTCAGCCCAGTAAGCATTATTGGAATGATTGTAAAGGATGACGCCCTCCAGATTTTTTGCATAATCCGGATTGTCCGGATCGTCAGAGGGAAGTTCAAACTGCAGCATGCCTCCGGATGGGATTTTAACCCGCTGAAAGCTCATCTGTATGCCTTCCATGTCTTCAGCCAATTCTTCGGGTGTAAAATCACTCTCTACCATAGCAGGGAGCAGAAAATTTTCATGGTTCATTAAAGATTCATTCTGATTATACATAGCGTTTCCTCCAATATAAATAATTGTGATCCGGCAGACTGGTCAGGCTGCCATCTGGTTGATCCGGTTCCATTGTCTGGAAGGCATGGAAAGGATATTGTACCCGATGCTTTCCAGCTCGGTAGCCCTGTCATAATTTTCAACATCCTGGCTGTGGCGGGTAATTGCATTGGATAATCCATACAGCGAAAGATCGTTTCCTTCAATGAGATGCTGTAAAACACCGGTGCTTTCATCTTCTGTAATGTGAAATTCTTTGCTGGCAAGACGTACAATGCCAGGAACATCATGGGTATTCATGGGCGTATTTTTGGCCTGTTTCATTAACCCGACCACTTGGGAAAAACGGGCTTCCTCTACGGCGGCTTTTACAGTATCCTGAATTTTCAGGACAAATGCATGGTCCTCTGCCATAAGCGTTTTTTCTGAGTAGAGCAGGAAGCCTTCGTCAGACTCATTGACACGACCGACATGATTTTTGCGGGTTTGCGCATCATTGACAATCATGCCATTGCTGCATACAAGACGGTAAACCAGAGGCTGGATACAAACGGAGCCCAGTCCGACTTCGCTGTTACTGATAATGACACCGGCCTGTACGATATCGCCAGGGACAACCTCTGCTTCAAGTCGGGGATTTACCACTTTGATATACATCCGGCTGTCCGTAATCTGGCAGCTTTCAAACCGCGCACCATTCATCTGTCCGATAATGGGAAGAACCACTCTGGCAATGTCCAGATTGTCGATGCGGCGGTAGCGGCTGCTTAGGAATGCTCTTGCTGTTCCGCTCAGTGTGCGGATCATACGCTTTGAGGGTTCTTTTTGAAACCAGGCATTGACATTTTGAGTAAGGAGTTCCGGATAGCTGGTAAGCATCCGGTCATAGTAGGCGGCTGGAATTTTTAAATGAGTGCCAAGCTGCCGGTGGGCAATGGGATTGACTTCCAGCGGTTCCAAGATGTCAGAGCCGTTTTCATGCATATGAAGATAGACCTGGGAACCAAAGGACTCCATATGAAGATTTCGTGTATCTACCAGATAATCTTCTTTAACGCTGCTCTGGCGCTCGATCTCCGCCGCCATTTCCTGTAGAGATAATCCTTCTTTCATTTTGGGTTTTCACTCCTTCTAGTTTGATGTGACTGTTTACCAAGAAACATGAATTCCCTGTGTGGTAACTTCGGCAGCCAGTCCGTTACTTTCCAGAACTTGGACCAGGCGGGGCCAGTGGACTTTTTCCGGAAAGCTGGACAGATGCTCTTTGGGAATCTCATCCGCATTTTCCACGACACAGATATCTCCATTTTCATGGAGTATCAGACTGCTGTGACCGCGTGAGTTGAGATCCGTTATCAGAGTTTCCAGTACATTACGCCCCTGTATTTCGTACCAGATCTGGGGATCTACAGGCTGCTTGTTGGGTGGAATATTACCCCCGATGTTTTCCTTTTCATTTTCAGTATGTAAAGGAACGATTTTAATCATATCGCAGTGGATATTTGCATTTTCATCCAGAGTGATGTCTGCATGATCAAAGTCAGCAGCACCAAAAACGCGAATACGGCCGACTCCTCCATGAATGATGAGATGCTCTGGCTTTTTTTCACACCATTCCCATGTTACATCCGGATAGGCAGATTGGAGGTAAGATGAGATTCGGTGATTGACATGATGGAGCAGCAGACTCTCTATCGGCTCGCTGGCAATCAGTGGAGTCTGTAATGGAGCCGTGGGGGAGATTCCCTCTTGCTGTCGTCTTTTAATCTGTTGTTTCTGTCTTTGCCGGCATTTTGCCTGGTGCATATAGGGAAGCAGAAGAACTGCGATTATCCATAAGCCCCATAGGGTAAACACGATAATTAAAAGTCCGGACTGCCATGAACCCCGTACCAGAGCAAGGATTGCGATTACAGCACCAATCAGAATACTGATACTGTTCCATAAAATTTTTTCCTGTTTCATTTGTGATTTCATCCTTTCCTGTGACAAGTTTTTCAGAAATAAAAAAAGAGGAACCATACAGGTTTTGTCCATTCTGAAATAACCTGATATAGTTCCTCTTTATATTGCCGGAGTTTTTTACTCCGGAAGAAAGTCACGGTCACCGTCCAGAATCTCTGCTGAAGATGGTGATACAGCTTCTGGAATTACGGGGTCATCTTTGGAGTCTGCATGGCCGTAGGTAGGAGAACGCAGAGAAATATAGCCCCAATTGGTAAGATATACCTTTAAAAGCTTCGTCTTTATGGTTCCCTGACTGTCCGTAGCATCCACCATCTGCAGGGTGCCGGTAATCCAGATTTGACTTCCTTTTTTTACTCCCAGTTGTATAAGGCGTGAAACATCGATGTTCCATGCCCATACTTGATAGGACTGGCTTCGGCTGCCTGCCTGTTCTTTTACATAGAAACAGACATAGGAAGAATTTTTCTGGCTTTTTTTTACTTCCAGATCGTTTTCTACCCTGCCGAATAAAAAAATTTGTGCCATAACACTCCTTTCTGCCATTGGCATTGATATCTATAAAAAAAGTGCCAGCAGAATCCAATACGCAAAGGCATGGAAATACCACTGACACTTATATACAAACTTAACAGCGTGTGCAATGCAGATAAAATTCTGCAGTTCCTGTAGCGGGATGCACAAAAATCAATTACAAGATGAGTATAACACTACATTATGTATGTGTCAAGTTTATATATACAATATATAGATATATACAGTGGCACTGTTACAAGATATGGTTGTTTTGCAGCATCAATTGCAGGATCAGATGCGCTCAAAAATAATTTGCTGGCGCAGATATAAATTGGCAACGGCCAGAGTTACGGATTCTGTGCAGGAGCCGGATTTTACCAGACTGCTGATATTGTCGCTGGTCGTATACGGATCGTTATAGAGTCCTTCCAGAATGCTGTGTTCGTCTGGCAGGCACCGGATATCTTTTTCAATACATTTGATTATTTCGGCAGTAGATAATAGTGCCTGTCTGGCAAGATGTATCACTTGTTTTTCCCTGGCAGTCCGGCAGTCTTTTTGAAAAAGCTTACGGGCAGCGGCAAAGGGAACATGATGGATAAGGGTTAGTTTGCAAAAGGAAAGCAGACGCAGGAACATGCTTCCATCTGCTGGTATAATATATAATGTGGAGAGCAGATCATAAAGGGCGTCATATTCGGTTTCTCCGGTTCCGCAAACCAGAAGCCCTCGTGTAAGCAGACGTTCTACACAGGCATCCCAGGTACGGCTTGTTATGAATTCTGAATCCATGCAGGCATTTTGATAGAGTATGTGGATTTCTGCTTTTCTGGAGATCCGCCAGTTCAGGATTGTCCAGATAACCATTTCCTGCATATCCACCATATATTCTGTTCCGCCTAGAATAATAACAGGGTAGCTACGTTTTTCTCCGTTTTTCCTGCGTTCAAAACGTCCAACAGCGGTGTACAACGATTTTGTAGCCATGCTTGATACCTCCTTCTCATTTATTCTATACGGCTGTCCGATTCTGATTTTCAACAGCTTATAGGATTCCGGATAAAAAGTTTGGATCCTTTCTAAGCTTTTGCGCAGAACGGGATATCCATGCACCCACATGGGAGGCCGGCACATGATAAAGCTGGGCGATTTCCGTTACACTCATACCTTTGATCTTCAGTTCCAGAGCTTCAATGCCAAGCTTTGCTACGCCGTGGTAATTTGGAGCAAGGGATTCCAGAAAATCAAGAGTTTCCAGAACTGAAAAATAAGAGTGAAAGGTATCAGAAGAATCTGGAATGAAATCCTCTGTGGAAAGTTCCCCATGTTCGCCTATGGTCATCCGTACAAAATGATTTTGTTTCCTGCAAAGCTGGCGGCAATAGGAGATCAGTCCATTTCGTACAACTGTTTTGGCGTAAGTAGCAAAGAGCGCCTGCCCGGACTGGTAGGATACGGCGGCATGACAAAGCCAGATACAGCCTTCCTGAAACAGGTCGTCATATCCCATACCGCAGACAGATTCATTTACAAGGATATGTTTACGAATTGTCCAGTGAACAACTGATAAATGTTCTTCTACCAGGACTTGCTGCTTTTTGGTTAAACGGATTTCTTTTTTCATAATCATTTACCTCCCTTATGCGGCTTTTTTTCGTTTGCAAATATTTTTCTGGCAGACTGCGATTACCTGATCACACATATCTTCGGAAAACATCCCAATGTGCATCTGGGATTCAGACAGATTCAGTTTTCCCTGGAGCCATAAGTAAGCAGCTCATTTATCCATATGGCAGCTCTTTCGCAGGTCATCCAGAGCGCGGTGTGCCAGGATTCTCTTATGGCGAAGATTGCCGTTAGCAAGGGTACCCATAGGGCGGTGGTCTTTTTTATGGGCTGATACATAGGAATCACAGGCAGGCCAGCGGGAACAAAGATACAGATAAGAGCCTTTGACCCTGACTGCATTGCCATATACTATGCTGGCGGGTCGGCAGACGGCAGGAGAGCCGCAGTAAGGACAGTTGATTTGGTATTTTTTCATGGATTTCACCTCCAATGCGTAGATTACGGTGGGATTGCGTCTTTTGCTGTTGCTTTGCAGGAAACGTCCGAAAGCTGACAAAGCTGCTTTAGAGGGCAGTCGTAAGGAGAGAGGGTATGCCACTCAATATATAAAGAATAGGCAGATTCGAATGCCTGTATTTCAAGCACACTGCAGCATTCTTCCAAAGAAATAGACTCTCCGGTTGCTTCTCGAAATCGTTTCACTGGCATAAGGAGAGGGCAGCCATCTGCATTGGAAGCAAGTAAATATCCTTCACAAAGTTCCGATTGGCCATATGGACAAGGATTATGGCTGCAGTTTAGAAAAATCGAATTATGCCAGTTCCCGCGGACAGCTTTTAAAAACGGATACAAGTTACAAGGTTTCTGATTCAATGTCCTTACCTCCATTACCGCATATTTGGAAATCTAAATAGAAAAAGGGGAGCCGGCTTCCTTTTTCTGCAAGCCAGCTCCCCTGAAATGAAAAAATTTTAACTGAACAATCCCTCGATCTCCTGTGTGATACGCGGGATGACGGTATCGTTGAAAATAAGTGTCAATGCTGCCAGAAGCAAAGCACCCAGCACAACCGCAATGATAATTTTTACAGCATCAGAGATATAAAAATCACCACGCTGATTAGAGACTGCCATCCAGCTGCGGTTTACCAGCTGATGGAATTTGCTGTCAAGGGAACGAATCATTTTTTTCATGAGAAACCTCCTTCAAAAATTAAATAGTTGTATTATAAAGAAAGCCATAGGCTTAACCAAAGAATCCTCCCAGAGAGCTTAAAACCTCTGTACAGAGCACAACCAGATAAATAATCATAATGCAGATTAACATCATCATGGAGTAGCGCTGAATCTTCTTTGGACGCTTGGCTGCTTCTTTTTTCAGGTTATTCTGTTCGATCTGGCGCATATCGAAGCAGATCATTTTAAAGTACATACGCTGGTCATCGCCGCGGAGAACTCCGATCAGACCTCGGATCACATCAGAGAGCATGGGACTTCCAATTCGGGTTTCAAACCGGATCAGGGCATTTTCATAGTTGCCGGTTTTCATATCGGCAATGGTCTGATCAAGCTCCGTTCCGAAATCCTTTCCTGCTACACGGCGGTAAGAGGTAAGGATTTTTAATACATCCCTGTCATTTTCCAGGTTCTGCCCGATGGTAAGGGCAAAACGGGGGATTTCTGTCTCAATGAGTTTACGGCGGCGTTTGACAAAATCAAAGGCGGCGTAGTAGGAAGAAAACCATAAAGCTATGGCAAGACCGATGATAACAGGAACAAACAGCGGCATGAAAAATACCATGGGAATCGCACACAGACCAACTGCCCCGGCAGTTACCCAGGCACGGGCAGTATAAACTTCTGGCGTTATAGAAAGCCCTGCAATTGTAAGAGAGGCCTGCAGTTTATTGCGCTGCAGCCTGTCGAGCCGCAGGAAAGGGGCAATGAATGCTGCTGTTTTTGTAATGTAAACATCCAATAGTTTTTCGTTTTTGGTACCCTGCTGTTTTCTTGCCAGCATCATCATTTTAGATGTCCTGTTGGTTGGAATGTCCACAAAGGCACAGCTTAGGTTATAAGCGGCAAAACCGAAAAGGATAATGGAAACCAATGCCAGCAATGTCATGTACCGTCACCTCCATATTCAATCGGTTTGCTCAGTTTCATGATCTGTGTCAGCGAAAACAGAATGATGGCTGCACAGATCGCCAGAGCAATTTTACCTGGCGTGGTGTAGATCAGGGTATGAAACCAGTCTTTGTTAAGAAAATACAGTAAAGGTATGTTGGCAATCACCAGAAACATCATGGTAATTGCTTCTCTCCTCGGTCCCTGCATCATAGCCTCCAGCTCCGACTGCACGACCCGGACATCGGAAAATTTTTGTACGATGGTTGGCAGTGTGTTTTTCATGGACCGATCAGACTGGCATTGAATGAGAATGTTTGCCCATTCATGGAATACCCTGTTGGGGATCTTCATTTTCAGAGAGTTGATGGCGCTGGTAGTATTGGCATTGATCAGTTCACTCTCATAAACAAACGCTTCAAATCCTGCTTTGACCGGTTCATTGATGTAGGGCAGGTTTTCTCTCACAGAGCGGATCAGGTCTTCTGTCCGCAGATAGGAGGTCGTAATGATGGAGATTGCGGTCTCCAGTTCTTCATTCAGATGCTTTTTATAGCTGGCTGCTGTACTTCGGAGATACCAAATGGGAATCAGAGAAAATCCAAGTCCCAATATGGGAACCATATATACATTGTTGATTAAAAGCGCCAAAACAGCACCTACAGCAAACAGAATCAAGGTCAGACGGGTAATGGCTTCGTACCGGTCTGCTCGCCCGGTGTCCTTTAAAATCTGTTTGATCTCGTAGTCCTGGCTGAAAAATCCTTTCGCCGGCGTTCCCATCAGGACATTCAGCTCGTCCGTCAAAGTAGCAGTCTTTCTCTGGGAACGGAAAATGGTATCTGATAAATCTTTGGGTTTCACGCCAAACAGTGCAAAAAGGCCTGCACTGAGTAAAGAAAAGCAGATGATATAGATCCAGTGCAACTAATGCGCCTCCTTTCCCATGAACTCTTCCAATTCCTTATGAGAAATTCCATTGTCCAGCAGCCGCTTTTTTAAAGCGTCAGAAATTTGTCCGGACCTGCAGTGATGGCCGAGTACATGGATTTTGCCATTGGCATCTGTCACATTGTCAACCACTTCGTATTTGTATAGAGAACGGTAAAGCAGATGTCCATTCCGATAGTCTTCTCCTTCGATGATCTCCATGATTTTTCGGGAACGGTCTTCCAGCTGTTTGGTGAAGACCACGACTGGATAAGCCTCCACCATGATCTGCATCAGGATGGAATCGTCCATGTTGTATTTTCTTTTGGCAAGTGTCATCATTCTGCGGTAAGTACTGTCGCAGGAGTTGGAGTGGATCGTTGTACAGACTGTATGACCGGTACGGGAACTTTCTGCCGCAGATAAGCTTTCTGCCGCGGAACGCATTTCACCGACACCGATCACATCCGGATGCTTTCTGAGAACACGCTCTAAGAGAAAGTCCTGATTGATATTCATGGACGGATTCTCATGGGGACGTGTCAGCAGATGAACGACAGAATTCAGAATATTGCCGTTTTCATCCCGTTTAATCAGGTCAAATTCCCGGCTTCCTTCTTCAATGGTAATCAAGCGGCGATTGTTGGGAACATTGGATAATAACCAGGCCATGATGGTTGTTTTGCCGGAACCGGTAGAGCCGGCAATACAGACTGATACGCCGTAACGGATACATGCAGTAAGAAAGTGAAGCATCTCCGCTGTGGCACTTCCAGAATCTAGCAGCTTCTGTTCAGATACGGTCTGCTGGTTTACAATACGGATAGAGGCGTTTATTCCTACATCCGGATCAACAATGGGTGTTTTATCCACAGAGATACGGATATTCTTATCCAGAAAACCAATAACCGAGGGCATGGTATCATCGATTACCATTCCACAGGCGTTTAACATCCGGCGAATCACATCAATGGCGTGCTGGGGAGAAGAAAATTTGTCCGGAATTTTGATGCTGCGCCCACTGTTCATGATTACTTCAATGTCATTGTAGGCATTGATGTTTACCTCCTCCACGCCTGGACGGTAGATCCATTTTTTCAAAAAGGAATAGCCTGCCATATCCTCATAGAGTCTGGCACATAGTTCTTCCGTCGTGAATCCGTCAATGGCATATTTACGTTTGACGAGATACTGGATCATCAGTTCTTTCAGAACCGCTGCCGCACGCAGCGTATTGCCTTCGCCGGCTTCTGCAATGGTAGAAGCATGGTTTTCAGAAAAATACCGCTGCACATCCTCCAGTACCTTTTCATAAGTAAGTCCTTCACTGACGGCAGGGGTAAAGAAAATATCATTCAAATTGTTCATGCTCATCCTCCCTGCAGATATTTTCTTCCTGCTGATCGGCAAGTTCCATTTGCTCCAGAACTTCCAGTATCTTATTTAAAGATGCGGTATACTTGGAATTGCAGTATTTGATTGCCTGGAACATGCCGCCCTCTGTGGCACAACGGTCTATTTCCTTTCCATAGGGCAGAAGACCGTCAAAACCGCCTATCAGGTATCCCATTTCATCAAATGCGTGAAAAGGGCGTGCCATGCCGGCGAAGGTCAAATGATCGCTGTACCGGAAGCGTTTGTCCTGAAGCAAAGGCTCATGTGCTTTTAAATAGTTGATTCCTTTTAAATCCGGAGTCAGAAGACGGATAATAAGGTCGCCGGATTCAATGGCTGCCGGTGTAAATACATTGGTCATATTAGAACCGCAGTCCAGAATCACAAAATCTACCAGCTTTGCTGCTGCGGTAATCAGCTGCAGAACCATTTGATAGTTGACTTCCGGATAGCTTAATGGATTCTCGCCGGCGCAGTATCCCATGAGACCAATAAACGGGTAATTTTTTAATACAGTTACATGACTGGCAACCAGAGAAGTATCAATTTCCATACTGCTGAGTACCTGTCCAATGGATGCGCTGGCTTCAACGATCTGATCCGGCAGCCAGACCGGAAGCATGGGTGTGCTGATTTCACCGCTGATAAGAATAGCCTTCCTTTTGTCGCGGGTCAGTGCTTTTGCAAGGATGCAGCAGAACATGGACTTTCCGCTTCCAGGGCTACCCCAGACAGTAATGATTTTCGCCATATGAAATCCTCCTTTCCAATGTTAGGGTGTGTCTGTTTCAACAGGGGATAGGTTCTCTGTTTCAAGGGTTTTGTCAGACTTTTCAGTGGATTCTTCCGGATAGGAATCTATGGGAGATTCCGCAGGTTCCAGGGTTTCTGGGAAATAGATTTCCTGAAGAGCAAGATCCTGCTCTGCCAGAAGTTCCTCTGCTAACTGGTTATTGTTGCGGGAAATCAGTGCTATATGGGCGACACCATCGTTTTCCAGTGCGGTAATAATTTTTGCCTGTTCCGGACTTGCCAGAACGGTAATGGCCGCAGACTGTTGTTTTTCTTCCTCTTCGGTCAGTTCTTTTGAGTTGTCCACATTGACTCCTTTGGAATCTGTAACAGAAAGAACTTTTACGAAGCGCAGTTCCGGTATCTCCTTGGCCGTATCAAGGAAATGGTAGATACGGATGATATCATTTGGCTGAAGCTTATCGGAAAGACCGGAGGCCAGGGTTTTGACGGTCAGAGAGATGGCGGTTTTTCCAGATGGGATACTGTTTAGTATGACATCCGAGGAAACGGGAGTCATGCTGATCTTAGAAGTCAGGATATAATCCCCTTCAGCCAGATCTGCAGTAGCATAAAGCCCTTTTACATCTTCTATGGATCGGGCGATATTTGGGGGAAGGTTATAGCTTCCTACTTCTACGACTTCCAAACAGTCAGTGGTCAGCTGTTCCCCTCGTAAAATAGCTCCTTTTATCCGGACAATTTCAGTTTTTCCGTTAGTCTGCCGGGCGATGGTTGGCAGGGCGACAAAGGCAATGACGGCTGATAAAAGAAGGCTCAGTATGCCAAAAAGAAAGCGGTTATTCAGTTTCATGTGGTCATTCTCCTATCTGATAAAAGTATTCATGGTAATGAGAAGGCTTCCCATTGCAAGAAATGGCACAAATGGAAGGGAAATAGGTTCTTTCAGATGTTTCCGGTAAAACAGGAACACAGCAAGAGCGGAGAGAACAGAGGCGGCAAGAAGCAGGGCGATCATTCGTGTAGAACCATAAATGAATCCCATGATTGCCGCCAGCTTTATGTCGCCGCCTCCGATTCCTCTGGTATCTTCTGAACACAGGGAAGCAGATAAAAGGATTAAAAATCCGATAACAGCACCCATTACAGAAGAAAGGATATATAAAAGCCAGATGGGCCATCCCGTAAAGGGCCAGGCATGCACAAAAGGAGCGGGAAGCGCAGCCAGACAAAAAAAGGCGAGAATCCTGTCAGGCACCCGCCGTTTTTCCAAATCATATGCGGCAAATCCAGCGATGCCGCAAAGGATGAACGTTTCATACAAAGACAGTACAGTATTATTCACGATTCGTATACCAGTCATCGAATACACTTTGATGGATGGATACATAGTCATTCAGATTGACAGACAGCATGCCATCCGGTGTCCATGCATCCCATACCTGAGTGTATACCACGAAGCGGGTATTATCTGGAAACCATACGGGGGTGAAATGGACGTTCCGGTTATAAGTGGAGTATTCGTTTGGCTGAAAGGTAAATTTTGCACTGCGTCCGCTGGAAACGCGTTGCAAAAGCCGTAAATAGGTTTCATACTGGAATTCCGGAAAAACAGAGAACGCTGTTTGCGGATTCGTATAGTGACCAGAGGGCGAACTTGTGGACAGTACAGCGCGTACATCTGTTTTAACTCCATAACCGCTCTTCATATCCTTACCTTCGGCAGTAGGAACAATGTCATCCGGCATCAGCGTCATGGTTCCGGAAATAGAAGCAGAGTACCCATTGTACTCATATTCCCAGTATCCATTATCCACCCAGTGCCCTTCATCATCCCCATGATCGCACCATTCCCAGACAGGAACCCAGTAGCAGCTCCACACACCCCAATTAGCAGTTAGTTTCTGTGATTGGTTGGGAAGAGAAGGAACTGTGTAAGCTGGATTTGTATCAGTAGCCAGAGGGTCTGGTGGAGGATTCTCATTCAAATCTACAATTTCTGCTGTTAAAGAGTCTTTTACTGTAGTAGCCCTTTTTACAGAAACAGAAATTGTAATCGTTTGAGGTGTGATTGGCGTATGCCATTTAACCCATACCACTTGGGAGTCTCCTCCCGGAATCACAATATCATTTACCCGGTATGTACGTCCCATAATGTGGAATGTGACAGATGCAGGATTATCAGGTGTCAGATCATGGTCTGTATACAGGGTAACAGCTGTGATAACATCTGTATCCACTCTATATTCGACATCAGGGGCCTCAAAGTCTTCTGGCAGCTCTGGAACTTTATCAAACCATACGATGCCTACACCGAGAGCATTGATAATATCAGCGTTGGACTGTACGCCTGTTTTAGGACCTGTCCAGACTGGAAAACCAAGGTCACTATATTCCAGAAATAAAGCCAGAGGAAGATTCTGAAACATAACATTTGGCATTATTCTGCGCAGACTTCCTTCTGAAACCTGGTCATACAGAGCAGCTTCTGTTGCGGTGAAACAATAATACCGACCGTTAAATGTCAGATATATAACAGGTTCTAAGAGGATTTTATATGCGCCGCTTAACATTTTTTCATAATCGGTTCCCGTTGCAGTGGCCACCATTTTGCAGGCATATTCAGAGCAAAAATACCGTTTGACAACTTCAATATCTGCCAGGCGGCTCTGGCTGTTTATGATGGGAGGCATGGAATAGGCTGGCTGCATGCAGTTGTATGGTGTTCCAGATTGCAGGGAAAGGTTTATTCCATTCCGATAGTGTATTTTATTTACCTTTCCAAAATGAAGAACAGCGGATGGCTGCGCCCGATTTGAAAAGTCTACAATTGTTCCAACAGGATTGCCTGATTCGGAATCAACAACTGTAACACGCACGCCATCGTTGCCGGGAGACCAGTAATTAGAAGAAGTTCCCTGGCCCATATTGCCGCCGCCTCCGTCCATATTTCCTTCTCCGTCTGCTAAGGCAGAAACAGGAAATATAGATAGAAGAAATATAATGGTGCAGAGCAGGGAGAGAAATCGTTTCAATTTATATCACGCTCCATTCTGTAAAATAATTGAATTTCACAAAAAAGCCGCCACTGAAGAGTGACGACTTTTCATTTTGCCGGATCCTGTTGTAAATGGATATCAGTTCCCCATGTTTCCAACCATTTTATTGGGATCGCCGTCACTGTCAAGGGTAGACTGAGTTACCTTCCCAGGGACTACCCAGCCGAATACGGGATCATAAATGGCTCCGTCTTGGTTGGTATCACCTGCCGACGGTTCGTTATTGGAAGAGGCTTCAGGTTCAGGAACAGTGACTTCAGGGGCAGGATTAACCGGATGCTCCGGTCCTGCATCTTCCAGAAGCGTTTTTCCTTCTGGTAGGGGCGGAGGTGATTGGGCTTGTGTTTCTGTCGGAGTGAAATCAATAGAGACTTCGCTTTCGGATACTTCGGACACGATTGGATATGCATCAGGGGATTCATGTATATTTGAGTCCGTAGGTATAACATAGGCTTCAAAGCTGTTTGTTTCTTCTGTATGGCCTTCAGCGGTTTCCTGGTGTTCCTCCCAGTTCTGAGATTGGATCACATTGGATGTTTCTGCTGGCTGAAAGTCGGAAGTTTGGTCTCTGCTCACATACCAGCAGGCGATAAGGATGCCAATGCAGGAAAGGATTAGGGCAGAAACCAGAAATCCTTTTGACTTTAAAAAATTTTTCATGGATTGTTTCATCTCCTTTTTCTGTTTATAGTTTCTTTACGCTTAGAGAATCCTGTTTTCAACAAAATGCTTTGTGCGGTAGGCTAGAATTTGGTGTTGTGATAACCAGTCAGTTTAATTTGCTGCGTGATAGAGGGATAATAGCGGCCAAACATAAAGACATAAAATTTTGCATCACAGGAAAAAACATATTCTATCCTGTCTCCGTCCACATGAAAATCCAGATTGATGTTGCGGATTTCATAATCTTCTGTTGAGAGAGGGAGCTTTTCTGCCAGTCCTTGTGTAACCATATCTTCCAGCATGGCTGTGTAGGAACTGTCGGAATAGAGCGTGTTTAAATATTCGCTGAAATTAGTTTCCCTCTGGGAACGGAAGGTATCGGCATAAATACTGGCGCTTAAATTGTTCAATTCCATTTTTGCACCATTTCGGATATTGATGCATGTAATCCGGACAGAAGCATAGGTCAGTAAAAAGGAAATCAGTATTACAACACCTGCTACAAAAAAACAGGTAAAGATGGAAATATCTCCTCTGTCATTATTGATTTTTTTCCGGATTGTTGGATAAATCTGTTTCATTGTCCACCTCACTTCCAATAATGCTCACTGACACCGGCACCGCGGGCAACGATTGGCAGCTGGATCAGTCGGAAGTTCCAAAAGCCTCCCAGTTTTGCATTACCTTCAATGGTAATATAAAATGGATTTCCCAACTGGATGGCCTTATGCATTCCAGAAGGGGTAGGAGACTTATAGGACGCATCAATCGAATAGGAAATGTTATCAGCACCTTCGATCTGCGAGCAGAGAAAGTCAAACAGTTCCTCTGTTTCCGTGTTTAGACCGCCTGACAGCTGAATTTGCTTTACCATCTGGTCCGCACAGTGATCCAGTTCCTGTTTCGTGGAAATGACGGAAAACAGATCAATGATAAAAGCCAGCAGCAGTACCGCAATGAAGATGAAGACCATGGTGCTGAAATAATTGGCTTCCCCCCTGTCATCTTTCAGAATCTTGCGGATTTTGTTTTGAAAAATAATAACCACCACCTTTACATAAAAACAGCCGCCCCATGAGGAACGGCTGCTTTACAAATTTTTAACTATACATAGTATAACAGGTATGGATTTACGGGGAAAGAGCAAATTTATGCCAATGTTGTGCCAGAGGTGTGCTGATTTTGCTCTCCACTGATTTGAAAAGTAAGACTTTTCGTTTTGTCATTTAGATATTTCATGATAAAATAGTGTTATAGGTAAAGATTGAGGGAGTGATTTCTATGCTAACACTTTTAGAGAAAATTTGTAAAGTAATAAATAAAAGAATACAAGAAAAAAAGAAAAATGAATTTACAGATTTGGCGCCTATTGATGATATTGAAAATGGTGATGAATATTTAAAGGCATTACATTGGGCGATAAAGAAAGAGAAAGTTAAAAATATTGCACTGGCAGGTCCATATGGTGCAGGAAAGAGTAGTATCATTGATACATATTTGAAAAAACATAGAATTATTAGAAGTAAATCGCTTCGTGTTTCAATGGCAACTTTTGTTGAGAATAAAACTGATGAGAATGGGAATCCTAAGAAAATTTCATTGGAACAGGATGAAATAGAATTAGGAATTTTGAAACAATTATTTTATAAAGTTAATTATAAAAAGATACCGCAGAGCAGATATCGAAAGCTACACAAGATTAATTGGAAATGCGTCTGGGGATATTTGATTCTGATATTTTTGACCTTTGGAGTAATAGAATTTATATTTTTTCCAGATACTTTTCAAATGATAATCGCAAAAATAGAAGAGGCAGGTGGAAAATTTGGATTAAAAGGGATGGTTTCAAATAGCATTTTCTTTGCTTTGTGTGTAGGGGGACTGGCAATTATCGCCCGAACGTATCGTTTGGTATTATTTCGCTTTAAAGTAAGTGAAGTAAAATTACCAGCAGAGACAATTGTAAAAAATTCTGAAGCTGCAGGAGAAACGATATTTAATAAAAATATGGATGAGATTGTATATTTTTTTGAAGAGACAAAATATAGAGTTGTATTTTTTGAGGACCTAGATCGATTAGAAAATCCATCTATTTTTATCCACCTGCGAGAATTGAATACATTATTGAACAACTACGATGGGATTAAAGGACACATCGTCTTTGTTTACGCGATTAGAGATGATATATTTACAGATACAGACAGAACAAAGTTCTTCGAATTTATTATTCCTGTAATCCCAATTATAAATTCAACAAATTCAGGAGAAATTTTTTTACAGAAACTTGAAGAATCTAAAAAGAAGGGGATTCTTCATGAAATCTCACAGGAATTTATATTAGACGTATCTCCATATATTGAAGATATGCGAATCTTGCAGAATATATATAATGAGTTTGTTATATATAAGGAAACGATTTGTATTGACCAAGATCTTAAATTATCAGATGAGACAATGATGGCATTGATTATTTTTAAAAACTTGTATCCACAAGAGTTTGCAGAACTTCAAATGGAAAGAGGGGTCGTGAAACAAGCTTTTGAAGATAAGCAAAGATATATATCTGAACAATGTATGCAATGGAAAAATAAGATTGATAAGTTTACACTGGAATTAGAAAAATATCATGATGACTGTTTAGAACGCGTTAAAGAACTTAAAATAGCCATGCTTAGCGCTATGGTGGATTGGCAAGGCATTTCATATAGTATTAAGAAAGGCTATTGGGGGGATGAATATTTTGCAAGTGAAATAATGAAAGATTCGTTCGAATTAGCGAAGCTTGAACATTTAGAGGATGTTAAAATTAAGTATTATACTTGGAGTCATTCTCAGTTGGAAAAATCTGTGGATAATTTTCAAGAAGTTTTTAAACAATATCAGGAAAGGATTAAAAATTTTCAATTTGTCCAAAAAAAAGGTGTTAGTTCAATAAAGAGTGAAATTGAAGATTTGAAGAAAAATATACATAAACTTTCAAGTTGGTCACTTAAAAAGCTGATAGAAGAATTTGGGGTTTATAATGTGTTATCTGAAAAAGTTAGTAAAAATAAATTGCTCGTATTTATGATTCGAAGAGGGTACATTGATGAAAAATACGCAAATTATATCAATTATTTTAAGGGTGCAAGCATTACAAAAGAAGATATGAATTATATACTGGCAGTAAAAAATATGGAAAAGTTGCCATATAATTATAACTTAACAAAAGTCGGAATGGTTATACAGCGTTTACAACCGTATGAATTTGAACAAAAAAGTATTTTTAATTTTATTCTTTTGGAATATTTATTATCTGAAGAAGAGGACATTGAAAAACGAACGGTGCTGATGGGACAATTAAGTGATGAAACAGTAGAAAGCTGGAAATTTATAGACGAATTTATTAATCAAACTCAATATAAAGAAAGATTCATTCAGATATTAGCAATGCGCTGGAAAAATATGTGGAATTATATTGTCCAAGATATAACAATAACATATGAAAGAAAAATTTTTTATTTAAGATTGCTTGTCGATAATGTGGATTCGAAACGTTTGTTTGAATTAAATGATGAGCATAATATAAGCAGTTTCATAGAGACAAATGCAGATATATTACAACATCTATCATCCATTCAAGATCAAAAGGTGATTTCCTTAATTAAAACACTCGGAATTAGTTTTACGAATGTTGCTATTGAAAATGTTTCAGAGAAGGTTTTGAGATATGTTTTTGAAAATCAGTGCTATGAGTTAAATAGTACGATGATACGTAGCATTGTGGAATTTGAAGATGATACAATGCTTTCTGATTTAGACACTCGAAATTATACAACAATTATTTCACTGGGATATGAACCATTAATTAAATACATACAAGAAAATTTGAATCAGTATGTGAAGGAAATTATGTTAGCACCTAATAATACGAGGGAAGATGTTGATCAGATTATGGATTTGTTAGAAAGAATGTTGAAAAATGCTCCACAAGAGATCGAAATCTGTTCTGAATTATTGAATCATGAAGAATTTTGCGTAGATGATATTTCTAAATGTTGTGGAAAGTTCGATTCTAATTTTGATCAGGATGTGAAAATTCTTTGGGACGAGTTATTGGATAAAGAAAAAGTAAGCTTGAAATGGGAGAATATCAAATGTTATTGGGACAGATATAAGATTACGCCAGAACTACTTCGATATATTGAGTCAAAAAGTGAGCAGCTTGCATATTTAGAGAATCAATGTTTAAATGAAGTGTTTGCTGAAGAATTTATTACAAGTACAATTGACGATGCTGCTTTTGAAAAACTATTACCTCAGTTGGAATTGGAATTTGATATTCCAATAGAGAAGGTTGAGAAACAGAAAGTGGGAATTTTGATCAAGAAAAAATATATTCCTTTTGATGTTAATAAATATAGTGAAATTAAGGCGGTCTATCCTGATGTATGTCCAGATTTCATTTTATATAATCAAGAGGAATATATGAAAGTAATGGAAAACATTCCAATGGAAGAAACATTATTAGAAACACTATTGTTTTCGTCAGTTCTTGATTTTTCTAATGAAAAAATTCTTTTAGAGACTTTTGGAGAAAACTATATGACGTTAAAAATTGCTGAAAACTTAGCTAATTCAGCTATGCCGATTAACAAATCGGTATTTACAGCAGCTTGGGAATATGTGGATGAAAAAGAAAAGAGGGCGTTGATGTTTAAGTGCCTTTCAATTTTAGAAGCAGCTGACTTTGAAAAATGTTTTTCGGAACTTTCACAATGGTATTCGGGATTTTGTGATAGAAGTAAAAAACATAGTGTTGAACTACCTAATAATGAAGAAAACCAAAAACTTGCTAAACAATTACAAGATGTATCATACATTACAAGTTATAAATTGCAGGAAAAAGAGATTTATGATTCTGTTACGGAAACGAAGAAGAAAAGGAGTACTCTTGTGTGCTGGATAAAAGCAATCAAGGGATAAAAAGGAGCTTCATAGTATTTAGTGAGATCAAGGTAGGGTATAAAAAAACAGACTTTTTTTTAATAGAAGTGATCCTATATCAAGATTGAGTTCAAGATAAAAATGAGAGTGTTAATAGTTTTTTCTTTTTTACAGGTAATCAGCTATTCCAAGAAAGATAGCTGATTACCTGTTTTTAATTACAGATTCTGCCGGATAATTCTCGTGATAATTCCCACAGCAACGCCTCGTTCTTCGTCCAGCCGGGTTACCGCAAAGCTGACATCATCTTTTTTGCCGGGAGTGCGGTAATCATAGCAGGAGTGGGCTACAGCATTTACACCGTTGGACAGGCGGATGTAGACTACCCCCTTATGCACATCCGTAACCTTGCCGGCATATTTACTCTGGATTCTGCACTTCTTCAGGTTGTCATGATTGGTATTCTGGGATACGCTCTTGATATCTGCTTTCACGCCAATGTCTTCCAAGCTGTCACGGTGGACACTCTGTATCCGGACCAGAACCTGATCGCCTACGGAAAAACGCTCATGTGCATCCCCGATCCAGTCCCAGGCAAGATCGCGGGCCATAATGGAACATTCTACTCCAAAAATTTCCACTCGGATAACTTTTTCTGCCACAGCAATTACACGCGCCTGAACGATACGCCCATCATAGATGCGGTATAGACCGGAGGTATCTGTGTCCAGATAGAAGATCTGACGCTTTTTAAGCATGGCATCTTTACGGCTTGCCACAACGCTGCGGCTTCTGGAGTCAATCCCCTTTACAATGAAGTCTATTTCTGCGCCAAGCATATTTCCAAGAATCTTATTTTGCCGGATCATCAATTCGGTATATTCCTGACCGGAAGGACTGGGTCCCAGATTGATCATCATTTCTTTTAAGGGAATTACAATCCGGAATCCCTTATAATCCACGATGGCAATAGTTTTTCCAGCATCTGTCTGTTCGATACCGCCAAGCTGTCCTGTCAGGATTTTTCGGGTTCGGTATGCATTGTGTATTTCGTGCCAGATGACATCCTCACGGGTTTCCTCAGTTTCTACTGCGCCCCGGCTTTCGATGGTAAGTACAGATGTCTCTGTTTTTCGGTTTCTGCTGGAAGGCTCTGATTCTATCGGAGCAGAAGATGGCGCAGCTTCGGAGTTTTCTTCAAGAGCATTGGACATTGCTTCGTCTGTAGGAGCATCGGATTCTGTTTCTGAATCCAGTGTCTGAATCACCTGCTCCGTTTTCTTTCTTGTCCGTTTTGGTTTTACAGAAACGGTTTCCGCAGCAGTATCGGAAGGAAGAGCACCAGCGTCCAGTTCTATTACCGGATCTGTTTCAGACAAATCAGGAGGAAGTGATTCACTGGGGGCGGAAGCTTCGGCGCTCTCATCTATGAGATATAAAAGTTCATCCAGATCCGGTTCGTTTTCTGTACTGTCAGCATCAGGAGAGTTTCCTGCTTCATCAGCACCTTCCAAGGAAATTTCAGGAGAAACCTCTTCGGTATTCAGTTCACATTCCATGGATACAGATTCCTGTTCCAATAAGTCTTTTTTCTTTGTTGCCATAATAAATCCTCCTTTAAATTTTTTATAGATTAAGACATAATAGAGTCTTTATCTGTAGAAATAATTCCGGATGGCGGCTCCGGACACTGGGAAGTCTTTTTAGGGGAAACAGGGGAATCCTCTGAAGACACAGGTTTTGTTTTGCTCCGGACTGATTTTTTGTAAGATGGAGGCAGAGGGACTTCGGGTTCCCTGGCTTTCTCTATTTCCATCCGGCGCCATTCCGGTATATGGGCGGAAGCCTTGCAGGAGCGCAGCTTCGGGTATTCCGGATGTCTGGAATAATCCATTTTGTCCACCTTTAAGATTTTTTTTCCACGGATGATTACAAGCGCCTGGTCGATTGGCAGGCGGAGTACCTCATCTGGTGTGAGCACTGGTCGTTTTCCTACACCACTGGTTTCCCTGAATTCCGGAGTATAGTTGGAAATTCGCCAGGTTCCCAGCTGTTTGGACTGGCTGGAAACAGCCACGCTTGCAAGTCCAGTGCGGGAAGATACAAATTCGGCAGTAAGCGGATCAGTACAGCCTAAGAATAACTGGATATCACAGTTTCCCAGGATTTCCTGCCACAGATTTTGTGGATACCGGTTCTGCAGGCCAGCCAGATTCTGAAACACACAGGACATGGAAATGTTACGGGATCGGATGACACTGAGACGGCGGGATAAATCCGGAATCGTACCGCAGGCAGTCAGTTCCTCCCCCAGCACATGGACGGGAACCGGAAGTTTCCCGCCTTCACAGTTTTTATCCGCATAACGGACAAGCTTGATAAAAACGAAGGATAAAAACAGGGAGGCAAGGAAATCAAAGGTGCTGTCCTGATCGCTTGTAACAAGGAAATAGGCGCAGGGAATCTGTCCTGGCAGTTCCAGGTCAATTTCATCCCTAGCTGTAATCTTTTTAATCAGTTCAGACTGGAATACCTGAAGACGGCTCCCAAGCCCGATAATGACACCGCTGCGGACCGTATCGGAAGCCTGTTTGAAAAGGCTGTAAGGAGCTTTTGCCGGATGACTGGCTGGAAGCACATCAAACAGACTGTTTAAAGCGGATTCGGAGTGGAGTGTCAGCAGCTGGTAAACCTGCCCCATGTTGCTGCTTTCCGGCGGATAGCCTTTTTCTACATACAGTACCAGAGCTTTTAACAGATTCATCTCGGCAGAGTCCCAGAAATGATCACCTTTATTTCCGTTGGCGGTATTTTTTATAATGACATCCACAAAAAGCTGCGCCATCAGCTCTTGACCTTCGATTTCAGAAAGACAGTTCCAGGAATCGGAGTTTTCTGGATTCACCAGATTAAAAACCCGAACAGTATAGCCCTTTTCCCGCAGGTATTCACTGGACTTTTCGTACAGCTCTGATTTAGGATCACAGATAATCAGGGATTCTCCCCTGGATACGCCCTGAAGAATCCGGTTCATGCAGAAGGAACGTGTTTTCATGGAACCGCTGGCTCCGTAAACAGCCAGATTGCTGTTGAGCCGCGTCTGTTCCGGTACACAGACCGCCTTGCCATCTAAAAGTCCCAGAACAATCCCATGGTGGCGGCGAAGATCTGGGATGAGATCAAGAACTCCTGCCATTTCCTTTCGGTTCATCCAGCCGGATGTACCATAGGTTCCTTTGGCAGAATAGGTAAAATTCCGGTCCTGGTCATATTCTCCAGTATCGCTGTATCCCATTCGCATGACCAGAAGCACTAAAACAGCCAGAAGTCCGATACAGATGAAGATTCCGTAAATGCCATAGGGAGGGCGGAATACGGCAGTCAGGCAGGTAAAAAAATGAGGCGACGCGGCCGCAGGAGAAGTACCGTCTCCCGGATAGCCGCCACCTTGCTGCCAGAGAGCATAGTTGCCGATCAGCTGAGACAGATAGCCGCTGGCATATAAAACAGCAATGAGTGCTGTTGGCGCAAAGAGTAAAAATTTCAATAGATTTCGTTTATTGATGGAAAAACCTCCCTTCAAATTTTTCAAAACTGATTGTCTGAAGTGAAATCCGGTTTCCAAAGCAGCGGAAGAGGACTTCACTTTGGAAGTCAAAGCAGATAATGGTTCCTGTGCGTTCCTGTATCTGGAGTGCAGAACAGAACCGGTTAATTCGGGGAATATCAAAAAAATATCCGAACAGTACGGCATTGCCCTGATTGTCAAAGCCATCATTCTCAATGCTCCAATCCGTTTTTTTCGGGGACAGATCAAGGGAAAGGGTTCTGTTTAATGTAGCAGTTTTTTCAGGACAGCATAAAAATCTTAGAAGCACCTCGCCATGGTGGTCGTTTGTCAGATAATAAAAGTGCTCATAATTGCCATCCAGAAGAAAAAAACAGCGGGTGTCGGAATCTGCGCTGGTAAGAAGCTGAAAAACAGGTTCCATTCCATGACCGACCAAAAGTCCGCTGACGGAGTGACAGGCGTACTGATGGGAAAGGCGCTGCCGGCATAGAAGAATCTCCAAAAGGGATTTTGTACGCTGTTCTGCCCGATAGTCCCATTTGGCTGTGGATGAACCGCTGTTGTAGGTAAGAAAAATACCGGACTCAGCCAGAACAACGCCCATCATGCGGGAACTTCGGATTTTTATGGCTTCAAGCCCCAGCTCCTTTATCTCACGGGAACTGTAGAAAGCCGGAAAAGCTATGGTTTCCACAGAAGAACCTTCCGGAGAAAATATCTGTGGCTTTTCATCACGAAAAATGGCAATACCGGACTTTTGCATAAGAAGATATATTTCTGCAAGCCGGTGCAGTCTTAGCCGGCGTGAAAATTCGCTCTTAAGCATGTTCGTATCCGCGTTTCCAGTAAGGTAGAATGAAAAACGCTTTGGATTGGCTTCCAAAAGAGCGGCTTTGGCTTTTGTTCCTAATCGGTAGCCCCTGAGTCTGTCCTTGTAGTAGGTTTTTAAGAGTTTATCCCGTTTCAGTGCCCAGATGATGGTCATTTTATAGCTGTCACTTCCGGGGAGACAGGAAAGCAAATCTGCAGGAAATTCGCCACAGATGGCAGTCAGCTCCAAAAGCATATAGCTTTGGGTATCATTTCTGGGGAGCAGTTCAGAAAAGCGCAAGCGCATTTCCTCCTTCCTCGGATTTACCGAGGCGGCTAAAGACTTCGGTAAATCCGGTTGTTATGTGGATGATAAAACCCAGCTGTTTTCGTCTGTTTCCCATTTTTTGGCATATCAGAAAAAAAGGACGGGAAAACCTTAAAAATCTGATATGGATTTTAACCGGTTTTCACGTTCCGCCAGCCAGTCAGGAAATCTTTTTTTGTCCATGATATAGACGCAGGTACAGTTTTTATCCCCCAATTCCGTTGTGTGGTAAGCATCGCAAAGCAGTCCTGTATCATCGATCATGACATGGAGTGCAATGGTATCCAGAAGCTGTTTCTGCTGGAGGTTATCGTAATCTAGCAAACACCAGTCAGGCAGTTCATGATCGTATACATGGGAAATGCATACCACGCATTCCCGATAACGGGGGACGGGATGTTTTGCTGCATAGTGTTCCAGAGCCGCATGAAGTGGGTCTAAGAGAAAAATACTGCTTTGCCGCTGTTTCTTCTTGGGAAGAAGACGGGGGAGGGTGATTGTCATGATCCCGTCCTCATAAAAAATCTCCACATCATGGGCTTCACTGGCTTTTACCAGATAGTCCTTTTTGGGAATACTGGTGGATGCATAAAGAAGGCTTCTGAGCTGGCAGGCAATTTTTTCCGCCCTGAGAGCCGCCTCCGTTGACATGGTTTCATAATTTTCCGGATAACGCTGAATGTCCAATGAGTCCATTGCACAAATATGGCTGTTTAAGCGTGAAAGGTTATTTAAAATCTCTCCAATCCGGCGGGAGAGCAGGTTTCTGTTCAATTACAATCCTCCATTCATTCTTTTATAGTAATGCACCTGACCGGCTTTATCGGTTGTGCAAAAGCCCGCTATGCCCGGAAAATCAAGGAGCGGGATCTGTTCCGGTTCGTCCACTAAAACAATCCGGCGACCGCAGTGTTCCCTGATTTTTGGCAAAGCTTGAGTAATCAGGATTTCACTGCCAGCGGGAACCTGGATAATCTCGTATAGCTCCCCATCAGCAAAAAACATGATTTTGACAGGAAATTCGCTTACAGAGTGGAACTCTGCTTTGTCTGCAAAGTCCAGAAGAACCCAAACTGCCTTTTCCATATCGTCATGACGGAGATCAGAGCCGACATCGGGAGCAGAATAGCTTCCATTTTCTCTAAGAAGGATACGTCCCTGTTTTTTCAGATGGGAAAGAAGATTTTTTATCTTGGTCTCTTTTCTAGGGAAGAAACGGATAAGCTGCAGCTCCAGAATGCCTGGGTACATGGTAATCAGCCGGAGCAGTTCAGCCGCTTCCCGGCTGTAAAGGTCTGAGCGGGTTTTCAAAAGTCTCACCTCCTTGCTTTGCGTATAAAAGGCGTAATTTATGCGTCATCCGCTCAGGCAGTTTTACAAAAGACGTAAACAGTACGCAATCGGGACGCATTCACTGTCAGCCAGCCTGTTCCATTCGTTTTCTGGCTGCCAGGTTTTTCAGTTCTCTGCGGTCGGTGGTAATCAGATCCTTCTCCAACGGGCTTGCCTTAAACTCTACCATGATATTGTTATTGTTGGTGCTGATCAGTCCGCTTCCCCGTTCAAAATGCGTGACCTCCATGATTTCCGCATCGGACAGGTGCAGCGTGGTCTGGACACGCATGGCCTCGTCATCTTCCAGATTCAGGATAATCTTGGTCTTGGAGTTGTTGATGATGCCTTTTCCAAACCGTCCTTCGTCCAGATTGAAGAAATCGTTGAGATCCTGTGACGCACAGACAGCCGAACCGCCATAGCCGCGGATTGTTTTGAAAATTTCCAGAACGAAATCTCCGGCAAGGCGGGTTCCAGTTGCACCTGCGCCGGACAGAAGCTGCCAGCATTCATCAATAAAAATGGTCTTTTCTTCTGTCCGGTCTGCCTTTGCCCTATCCCATACAAATTCAAGGGCAACAAACATCCCGACAGTCAGCAAATCGCCTGTAAGGGAAGAAATATCCAGCACTGTATATTTATTATCCAGCGATACATTGGTCTGCTGGTTAAAGGTGCTGGCAGAACCATGGACGAGCCGGTTCAGGATATTTGCCATGCGGCGGGTGGCAGCCGATTCCGTTAAGACTTCATGCAGGTCGCCTAAAACTGGCATGGGGCGGTACTGTCCCGGATGGTCTGGATCTTCCAGGGAGTCATTATCATGGGTGATTCCCTTTCTGTTATAAGTACGGATCAGGGATTCATCCAGAAGCTGCCGTTCTTCGTGTGTCATATCCGGAATGAGCAGGCTGAAAAAAATATGAAGCATCTGGATTTTCTGAGCTAGCTCGGATAACTGGATACTGAGACCATCCAGCAGTTCATTAACAGAACGGTCCACACGCCGGATTTCCATTACATTAATACAGTGGGGGCTGGCTGGGGAAATCTGAATAAATTCTCCCCCCACATTGGCGCAGGCGCGGTGGAATTCATGCCCTTTTAAGGGAGCTATGATAAAGATTGGAATCCCTTTTCTCCGCATCCGGAGTGCCATGAGCTGCATAGTAAAGGTTTTTCCTGCCCCGCTGGTTCCCAAAATCGCCATATTGGCATTTTTATAGACGGCAGAATTAAAAATGTCCACAATGATCAGGGAGCTGTTGTATTTATTGATGCCCAGCAAAATGCCGTTGTCATCACACATTTCATAACTGGTAAAGGGATAGCAGCTCGCAGCCCCTCCTGTCAGCAGATTCCGTTTGCTTCGTTCATACAGCCCTTTTTCCACATATACCAGAGGAAGGGCAGTTAAAAAAGCCTGTTCCTCCCGAAAATGACAGGAACTTATCCGCATATCCTGAGACAGAAGAAGTTTTTTCATTTCGCTGACCTTCCATTCCAGATCCTCCAAGCTGGCAGCGGTAATCGTAATCAAAAGATTCAAAAAATAGAAATCTTCGTGATTGGCAAGTCCTTCCTTCAGAAAGTAGCCGCTTCGGATTGCACTGTCAATGTCGTCAAAATCCGTATTGGTATCACTGGTATCCTTGATTTTGGAACGGTTAATCCTTAGCTGCTGGCCGACTTTCTGGATAATGCGTTCTTTGGGCTGACGGGAAAGGAACATATCCATGTCAATTCCGTCCCCTGCATTTACGATGAGACTGAGCCAGCCGGCGGGAACTTGGGTTTTATAGCCATCTGAAGGAACCAGAAGATAGGCATAGTACAGACCGTCAATACAGATATAGCGTCCATGGGTAAAGTCAATACTTTGGGGAGCAATAAACTCCGTAACTGGAATATGTTCTATTTCTGATTCCCTTCCTTGGGAAACATACTGCCCGACTACTTCTTTGACTTTGGAAGAGAGCGGTTTTACAGTACTTTCATTTCGACAGAGCAGGTTATAAAGGACATCTGCAGTAAATTCATCTTCATTTTCTGGAGTCAGTATCTCATTTCCGCACTGCCGCAGATAATTTGAGGCAGTGTGGACGGCGCTTTCCAGGGAAAGGATCGCCTCCTTTTCTTCCTCGGAACGCTTGGCATTGTTCCATGGTTCATATTCAAATATGAGAAAGAACCGGCGGGTAACGGCTTCACGGGAACTGATCTGCTTTACAAACTGCAGATAATCTTCCTGCATTAGACGGCATTGTTCATTGGTTTCCTGTTCCATTTCCTGTTGTACTGTTTTCAAATGACTTCCAATGTCTGCCCTGCGTGTCAGAACCTTAAACTGCAGTTTGACAGGGCTTATTTTTAGATAGGAAACAAAGGAGTAGATGATGTTTCTCTGCTCCCTGGCGCTGCGCAGCAGAAAATTGATTGGAATAACCTCCACAACCTTCACAAACCTGTGGTCTTTGGTATAGATGATTCCATGTTCCACTTTTTCTATGGGTAGATATTCTGCCACTGGATTGAAAAAAGATGGGGCGGAAGCTTGATTTTTCCGTTTCTTTTGAGAAGTCTCTTTTTCAGCTTTCTTTTTAGTTACAGGTGCCCCTTTGCTTACTGGGCGCAGCTTTTGCCGCAGTTCATATCCGCGTACCTCATCAAATTCAGCAGGGAAGTCACCGGTATCTTTTGAAAGTAACCGTTTATGGACAGGCTTTGATTTTCCTTTTTCAGGTTGTTTTTCTTTAGAAACCTTTCCTGTCGGACACACAGCATCTGATTTTCCAATAACCCGGCGGTTTTTCAGGTATTTCAGAAAAACAATCAAAAATGCGCTTAGGCTTTCTCCAGATATGCCGATCAGGGCAACCAGCATAAGGGGGAGAGCGGTCAGGCATAAAATAATAATGCGCGGGGTAAGTCCAAGGGGGATAAAAATAAAAAGCGGAAGCCCGACTGCGGCTGTAAGGATTCCCGCTTCAATTACATTCCTTGCTTTAAACATTCCGCCGAAGAAGGTTCCCGTATCCACGAAATTCGGCGGAATGATATAGGTATCGTGGTCGCTTTGACTGTTCATGTTCATTCCCTCACTTTCATAGCCGGACAGGAGGCGTTCAGCCGATAATCCAGAAAGGACCGCCAGCGCCTGCCCGCCGGCTGGCTTCATTTAAGATGATGGATAAATCCCAGAGTTGTCCGCTCCGGTTATAGCTGCCAGGATCAGCAACCTTTATTTTTCCGTTCTCCACACCCCGTAAAACAATAAAATGACCGGATTTGGTAAAATGACCTTTTGCCATGATTGCCACTACCAGTTTCCCTTCAGAAAGGGCATCCAGGATCCTCTGTGGTTCGGAGGAAGTACAGCCGGACACTGGAAGATTCCAATGTTTGGCTGCCGCAGGGATTAACGCATGATAAGAGCCGCTTCCTTTGCACCAGTATCCGTTTTCATAAGACCATTGGGACATTTCCACCGGATCTACGATTGTTCCGGAAAGGGAGGATATGACCATTGCCATGGCAGTAGGACCGCAGCCTGAGCTGCCGATATGATCGGTACCATAGGGCTTTCCGGCATAACGCTCATCCATCTGGTTATAATAAATGACTTCTGTTACTCCATCAGAAAACTGCACATTACCAAGAGAGGGGATGCTGTTTCCAGTCCAGCTGTCCAGGCTTTGCAGCAGTCCGTCTCCCAGAAACAGGCTGAGATTTTCCGCATAATTTCCAGCCAGTTCTTTCTGCTCATCTGTTAAAGAAAATACCTGGTCCGCAAAATAGGCTTCTCCGTTGTAGACAACGGTGTAAATCATCCATATTTCTGTTGTTGAGGTCTCTTCCCCTGTTTCAGGATCCGTTTCCGTTACCTCACGCAGTTCTTCCCTGCGTTGGAAGGAGTATAGATGATGTTTATTCTGCCGTAGGATGTCAGCCATGTTGGAAATGGATATACTCCTGAAATCCTTGGCTTTCGCTGCACAGTACTGGGCTATAAAGAGATTGGCGTTATAAACGGGATTTTCTTCATAGGGATTCAGAATTTCCATTCCATCGCCGCTGGAGGCTGCAAAATCTGTTTCGATTCTGGATGTTACGTTTTCCAGCCCTTCCGTTAAAATGGTATTCAGCGTAAATGAGATCTCATTGCAGTTTTCCATGATTGCCAATTCACTGTTGAGAAGGGGGTGCTCTGGATCGGCAGGGGAAACGGAATTTCCCAGACCGTTAAAAACAAGCCCTGGAAGCAGAAGAAGGAAAAGAACAGGCAGGATGAGGAAAAAGGAGAGCACAGCCGCAGCCGCTTCAAGGTGTTTCCGGCTTTCCCATAAAGCGCCAAGGGCAGCGCCATAAGGACCGCCGGCGGCAGTCCCTTTTGCAGCCTGAGAAAAGAGTTTTCCTGTTTTAACAGCTCCCCACAGGGTATGGGATGCTGAGAAACCAGTTGCCAAGTCTTCGCCAAAGCTGGTTTGGTTCTGATCTTTCATTTATATTCGGTCCTTTCTTTTGGGCGCTGGTGGAAGTTTTTTCACAATGGTCTCCTTGTAGGCAATGGAACCATCCGGAGTCATGTAAGGAGATTTATCTACCGAATCAGCAGCATACTGCTTATACCAGGAAGAACCGTCAGCAGCATGAACTGTAGTATAGGAACCTTCCGGCGCTGCGTATTGCTCCGTATGGTACATACCAAAGGCAATTCCTTCCGGATAACTTTCAGAAACCTCCGTACCGGTAATACGACCGCCTCCGATTTCTACATTGGAAAAAGAGGGGATATGTTCAGCACCTTTCTCCAATTCGGCATATCCCATATAGGAATAAAGCGCCTGTTCGGCTTTTTCTCCTGTTATGGAACCGGTAGAAGAAATCGCTCCAGCCGCTACTGTGCCAATCACATCATTTGCAAAATCCCCTCCTTTGCTGACGGACGCAGAATATAAGTGTCCTCCAATACCAGCCGCCGCTGTTTCAGCAAGACCGCTTAACCCACCTCCCGTCCTGCTGTTTCCGGAAGCAGCAGAAGAAGCCGGAGAGACAGCGGATTTGACGGCGCTTTGGGTTACAGAACGGCTTACTACGCCTGCCAGACCGCCTGCCAGAAATCCGCTGCCGGCACTGGAGCCGGAATCGACATGGGAAGAATGGCTGCTTCTTCCGCCGCCAAAATAATGACTGGAAAAGTTTCGGACAGATCCGATTCCTTTTGCGGCAATCATAGCTTCTGCCAGCATGGAGCCGCCTGTGTGCCCTACATTGATTCCTAAGGCAGACATAAACGAATCAATTTTCTGGGAAACCTTAAGAAAGGCAATGGCACACAGAAACCAGATCAGTACATTCCCTGAAACCGTTTCTTTTCCGGCCGCTTCTACCTGTGCCTGAAGCTCACCTTCAGAAACGGCAAAAACAGTCAGGGTATGATAAAAAGACAAGGACAGTGCAAAAAAGGATGCACTGAGTAAATGTTTGATACGCTTCAAAAGAACCTCCTTCCTACAGTGACAGTGGGTTTGCGATAAAGGTGCCTACCATGGAAGTGAAAAGGCGTAGACACCAGGCATTCATTACCAAAAGAAGCATCTGTCCGCCAAGCATCCGGCACCAGGACTTAAATATATTGGAGGTAGACTGGGATGCGCCCATGGAAAAGGCAACAGGAGCAGTGTAAATTAAAACACCCAGCAGGACATACCGCTCTGCCGCTTCCAGAAGAAGCTTCAGATAATTCCATGCAAGGATAATCACCAGGATCAGGGTAATCAGGGCGACTGCGCCATTGGCGCAGGCTCCGATGATAACCAGCATGACGGAATTGAAATCTGCAAAGCTGATGGCAGGAAGTTCTGAATCCATAATCCATGCATAGGGAGTGCCTCCAATTTTCAGAGTCATGCTTACAATATCATCAGAGAAATAAGCCAGCAGGATGAATAAGCCAGATCGGATGCTGAGTTTTACAGGATCTTCCGCTTCAATTCCAGCGCCAAGACCGAAATTTTTGAAAAGCTGCCATACCCAGTTAAGCAGAATCAAGCCAATAGACAGGGCGACGAAAACCTTATACATGGTTTCTGCGGCAGGAAAATAGCGTAAAAAAACATCCATATCGCAGCCCAATGCTCCTAATACGGATGTACTGATAAGATCAAGACCATGCATGACCTGCTCGGAAAGCCATTCCACAATCCCGTCTAAAATTCCCATAAAGCTACACCTCCTTTAACCAGTCCATTTTCCGTCAGAAAAGAACGGCGTAACGTAAGCCATGATGAAGCCAAGGCCATTTAAAATAGCCCATGTAATGCAAATACGCTTCAGCCATGCCCTGCTTTCATCTACTGTCCGTCCGCTTCTGGAAAAATTCATCATTAAAAGGGCAACCGAAGCGGTGACAATAGCGGCAACTGTTGATATAAGGACGATCTGGTTATATACATCCTTCATGATTTCTCCGGCTTTTGTCCATACATCCGTAGATGCGTAAATGGGCTGTGCAAACATTAGAGAGGTCATGGCAAAGAAGCATGCATAACAGGCTGTTTTTGCAAGGTGTTTTTTCACCTTCTTTTTTCTTTCCGGAAAGAGAACCGGCGTTGCTTCTGATTTCTTTTTCAAGTTGTAAGCCTCCTTATCCTGTGATTTCCATACAGAAAAGAACCAGAAAGTCACACTCTTGTAGGAAGCATGGCGTTCTGGTTCTGCCTGTTAGGTATACGTTTGAGCATACTTAGTTTAACATATTGGTATTTACGGCGAAAGAGCAGAACTACGCCAATATCCTGCGGATTTGTGCCAATGTTGTGCCAGCGTTTTTTATTAAAAAATAGTTACAGAATGTGCAGAAAAGAGGAGGTGTTCCCCTTATTTATATAGCATATGGGTCATGTTAAAATATGATATGTCTCTTTGAACCTTGGCAATTTCACAGCACAATTCAGGATTTATACAGATACAGGAGGATAGTGTGCGATGACTTGAAAAGAGCTCGCCCCCTGGTTAAAAATTGCACAGCAACATCTGAAATACGCGGCAAAACGTTGGCGCAGGAAGTGGCCTGATGAATGTGCGAAAACTCTACAGCCTTAATCTATGCAGGAAAATATCATATTTGCAGTTGAAAGGTCAAAGGTCTAATTCGTATATAAAATATGAAGCAAGTTCATAGCAAGGACCTGACTGATCTCACTTCAGATAATGAAAAATGCTATCTGCAGGAAAAATACGGGATAGCATGATATCATGGAAGAAAGTGGGACTGGAAGCTGCACAGGAAACTGGGAAGGAGGGATGAACAATGGCAGCAAATGAAGAGAATGGAGTGGGGATTGATCAGCAGGTATACCTGGCAGCCGATATCCAGCGTATGCTTGGAATCGGAAAGAGCAAATCTTATATGTTTCTTGAAGAAGTGTATAAGCAGAAAAATCCGCCATTCAAAGTTCTTAAAATTGGTAAGCTTTTCAGAGTGCCAAAGAGAGGATTTGATGACTGGCTGAATGGTGGTCTATAAACGAGGTGATTTAGTGAAACAGCCAGAAAAGAAAAACGGAGTAGCCTTTTATGAAGGAAACGCCTGGGTTCACAGAGTTAAATTACTACAGCCGGATGGCTCTGTAAAATATAGTAAGCGAGGTGGATTTCATAGTGAGGCCCAAGCGGAAGCAAGTTATTACCGATATGAGGAAGAATTTAAGAAAGCGTCCAGAGCCTATCAGATGGCATTAAAACCGAACCCCGATGTTAATTTAAGGGATTACCTGCTTTATTGGTTTGAGGATGTATTTTCCCAGAGGGTTGAGAATACAACCCGTATGGTCTGTGCCTATGTGCTGTATGACTTGATTCTTCCAAATATGCAGCAGGATATAAAATTACGATATGCGAATGAGGAGTATTTTGATTCTCTATTGGCAGTTGTATCAAAAGTATGCGAGTCGGCAGGCAACAAGTCCAGAGAGCTTTTAAATATGGCAATGAAAGAGGCTGTAATACAGGACTATATTAGGGGCAATCCGATATCAGCAACCAAACCATACCCAAGAAGAAAGCCAACTATTATTATTTTAAATAAAGCAAATGTGAAAAGGCTTTTGAAAGCTGCGTATAATAGTGGATGGTATTTGGAGATTTTACTGGGACTGTTCTGTGGGCTTAGAAAAGGAGAAATTTCAGGTTTGAAATTTGGAGATTTTGATTCCAAAAGAAGAACCATTTACATCCAACGTCAGATTACATCGAATCCTATTGTTCCAAAGGGTACGAGTAAAATTCAGTCATATGAAGTTATAGAGAAGCCGCCAAAGACAGATAACAGTTACCGGCTTCTGCGGATACCAGAGGCTGTTGCGAAGGAAATCGAGAAACGAAAAACTTTGGTTGAGGCAAATAAGAAGCAGTATGGCGAACAATATTTTGATCACGATTATATCTCATGTCAGGAAAATGGATTACCACATTCAACAGCCGCAATGAACAGTGCTTTGACAAAGCTGTGTGCCAGAAATGGTCTGCCTCATGTTACGGTTCATGGATTGAGGCATATGTATGCAACGATATTGATAGAGCAGAAGGTTCCTTTGATTAAGATATCTGCATTATTGGGACATGCAAGCGTCAATACAACATTCGAATATTATTGTGAAGTTATGGATGAGAATGAGCAGATCATTACTTTTATGAACAATACATTTGTTCCAGAGGGAGGCACTTCTGTATGCTAGATTTGCAGCTGAAAAATTATGTCGATTGGAGAGTGTCACAGGTAATGCCTGTGCGCTCTGATTTTGGCTATAGGATATTCCTGAAATATCCGGATGGGAGTGAAAAAACACAGCAAAAATCTGGATTCGGAACAGAGAAAGAAGCTAATAAGGCAAGAGAGAGGACGATTGCAGAATTATATAATGGTACATTTGTGGTGTACGCGAAGATTAAAGTTGCTGATTTTATGATGTTTTGGCTTGAGATGGATCTTAAAAAGCGTACTAACAGCCACGAAACTTATTATAATTATTGTGGAATAGTAAAGAACCATATTATCCCGATTCTGGGTAAAAAGAAAATGAAGGATGTTACCCGTGGAGATATTCAGGAATTGTTTAATACCAAGGCAGACTATTCGAGGGCAATAGCAGAGCAGGTAAAAACGATCATGAATGTCTCTTTTCATTATGCGGTAACAATCAAAGTGATTTCAGTTAGTCCGGTGGAGGGAATAGGTCTTCCTAAAATAGAAAAAACACAGCAAAGATCCGGTTTCAGAACCCGTAATATTGACACACAGAAAACACTGACGATGGAGCAGATTTTGGTTTTACTGGAGAAAAGCAGAGATACTCCGATCCATATGCAGGTACTCTTTGGAGTTCTTATGGGACTTCGCAGATCCGAGATCAATGGCGTAAAATATTCGGATATTGATTATATTAACCGTATCTTAAAAGTGGAACGACAGTTAGGAAGAGTGCATAATGCAAAAAAAGAAGATTTTGCGCCTAAAACATTTACGAAACAGGAGGTGGGGTTAAAGACAAAATCCAGCTACAGAGAAGTTCCTATTCCTGATTATGTTTTTGAGGAAATTTTAAAAGAACGGCAGGTGTATGAAGCAAACAGGAATTGTCGAAAGAGGGAATTTCAGGATTTGGACTATATTTGCTGTTCTGCTTATGGAAGACCCAGGAGCAAAGGATTCCATTGCAAGTATTATAAACAACTTCTGGCGGAAAGCGGACTGCCGGACATTCGCTGGCATGATTTACGCAGTACCTATTGTACGCTTTTACTGAAAGAAAAGTTTAATCCGAAAGCAGTATCAAAGCTTATGGGGCACGCCAAGGAACTCATAACAATGGATGTTTATGCTGACAACAGAGAGATCATAGCGGATGGGGTACCGGAAATAGAGGAGTATATGAACATGGTGTTTCCAGATATGGAAGAAAATGAGCTATTTAAAAACGAACTGTTGGAAATAGTAGTGGATGTAACAGGATTCCTTCCAGAGACTGCGTAAAAGCAAACGAACAGACGTTCACTGCTTCTGTACTTTTGAAAGAACTTGTGATATAGTAGACACAGAGCGTCTACTGTCAATGGCAGTCGCCAAATGCCTGCAAGCAGTCACTTGGCTCGTTGCTTTGTGGTATACGAAAGTACAATGTCTGAGTCCTTTTTATATGGTTTATTCCTGTTTCGTCCATATAGAATTACATGGGTACGGCAGGTTGCAAAAAAAGCAAATTGTGAACAAAATTCGTCAAGGACCTATTTTCTTCCAATCTGTAAAAATTCCTTGACGAAAATGAAAAGTTCCTTGACGAATTTTTGCCTTATAGGCGTCCTTTTTTACTTTGAAATCTGGAGGTGGATTTTATGCAAAATGAACAAAAAATCTTCAAATTACATTCCGAATACGCCCCCACCGGCGACCAGCCCCAGGCTATTGAGGCACTGGTCAAAGGGTTCCAGGAAGGCAATCAATTTCAGACTTTACTAGGGGTTACGGGTTCCGGAAAGACC
>JABLTT010006496.1_pt1 | contig 55306 bp, 46 predicted proteins | sample 7160061 | NCBI WGS metagenome assembly JABLTT01 (sample SAMN14651232, study PRJNA627086) | human gut metagenome | isolation source: feces | host: Homo sapiens
AAGTAAATGATTTTAAATTAGAATTAGATAATGAAATACCAAGTGATATTAAAGAAAAAGAATTTATAGAATTTACTTGCAGTAGAATAGATTTAGATTAATATAAAATATCATTAATTTAAAAGGAAATATTTATTTTGGTCACCTTGGTAGGTGCATTTGGGTTTGATGGTATGTTAAGTTACTTTATATTTGTTGAGAAATATATATTTGTAGTATTGTTTTACATACTGTTATTCTATTTAACAACTTTGTGATAAGTATATTGTAGGATAGTTTGTATGAAAATCACTTTGTGTATATGTTTATAGTGGCATATGCACGAAGTGATTTTTCATATGAAGAATATGATAGTAAAATAAAGGATTATAAGATAATTATGTTGAAAAATTAAGATTTAGATAGTTTAAAAAATATTTGGGGGTATTTTAATGGGAAAAGTTAAAAGAGTAAATATGCTTGAAACAGCTAATGAATTTTTAGAAAAAAATCAAAGAAGAATTAGATTAAATGGTAGAGCTCTTAAGAAATCACAAATTAAAAGTGCATTTGAGTGTCTTACCAAGGATGAAAAAGAAGAAAAAAAGTTTTTGAAACAAAGTAAAACAAATAAGTATAATGCTGGAATAAATAATAAATATATTGATAAGATAGTTGATTCTGTTCAAATAAGAGAAGATTTAATAGAGAGACTTAAGTCAATGAGAAGTAAAAATATAAATCACTATATATATTGTCAATACATAAAATTTTTGAATAAAGAAAAAGGAATGTCTGTAGAGAAATTGCCGAGATATTATAGTGAATTAGAAAGAAGATTGGAAATTATAAAAAGAATTCATAATGGATCTAATGCTAGCGATATAAGTGATATGGCCTATGACTTGCTGTTAGATGAAAGTAATATACGTAGAGATTTAAGAATTATAAATGATGGAGAAATGAGTGTAATGGGGCAAAGGGTAAAGGTTGAATATCATCAACAATATGATAAAAATGGGGAAGAGTGCATATTATCAACTGCTCATCCTTTGTTTTTGGTACAGAATTTAGAACAAATAATAGCATTACTCAATGGATTGAAATACTCTTATGAGATTTATGGATATAAAGAATATGCGAGAGAAACTGCAGTCAGCATTTGGATGCAGTTATCAGATTATGCCACAAATAGAATTCTAAATGAACTTCCAAAAGAAGAACTAAAAATAGATATTGATTGGTATAAAATGATTGCTGATGAAGCAGAAGAAAGAAAAATAAAATTAGAAGAAGAGGATTATATTATTGATTCATTTAAAACAGAAGAATTTATATCAAATTTAGGAAAAAATAAAAAATACTCTTATTTAAAAAATCTAAAAAATCCACGAAAATTAAAATAGGTACCCGGTACCTCAATAACGTATCTTCCATTTGATAGAATTAAAGTATAAATTATCTAAGAAAGATATTTTAAATAAAATTTAATGGAGGATGGTAGTATGAAAAAATTTAAAACAATGACAGGGGAAAATATAAACATTGAAAAGGGATTAGAAATAAAAAATAGTTTAGAAATTATGGTTAATGACATAAATGAAGGAAAAATCAAAAGAAATCAATTAAAAGAATTGTGTTCTGAATTTGTAAAAACTCAGAATAAAGGTAAACTTGAAGGCTTTTGGGCAATAATATTAGATGATTATATGCCATCTGATGCGAGAATTGATTTTTTATATTGGCCAACTTATTGTATAACTATGGCGATGATGATTGGGTATATGATGAATTTAAACAAAGAAATAGACGGTTTTGATGATTGCTTTAAGTTGGGGTTAGAAGCATGCACTAAAAGAAGCTTTAGGGGATATATTTACGAGGCTGAAAAAGATAAAATAAAAGTTTTAAATATGTTTATACAATCTGGACTATTTGAATTTTTAAGAGAAAATAAAGAATTATGTCCAAGATTCAATGTGTGCATAAAACGTATATTTAAAGAGATGCAAGAAAGGGTTAATCAAGGAGATACCATTTGTGATTTAGGAATAGATTATGAAGAAGAGTTCAAAAATATACTTAAGTTGAAAGCAAATTCTAAAACAAATTAAACAACTAGAAGGAAGTAAGTATCAAAATAAAGTCAGATTAGGTGCTTATGATGGAAGAGAGATTGTTACATTTACGGATTATGAAATAAATGAAGAAAATCTACCTAGTGAAAGATATGTTGAGATTATACAAAAAGGACTGAGAGAAACATATAAAAGTCTTTCTAAAAAGGAAATCATAGAGTACTTAGATTGCAGGATAAATAAAAATATAGCTGACAAGGCAGAGTCGATATAAAGTTGGTAATCTATTATAAGAAAATATTACTATATAAAAATGCTATAGAATAACTAAGATAAGAGAATGGAGCTTAATAAAAAGAGTAGATAAATCGGTAAGTACAGACTTAAGATTATCTACTTTTTTTTATAGTTTTATAGTAGTTATATAGTAGAGGAGTTATTTGGTCCATGTTTTCATCAGTTTTATTCGTATTTTGGTTTGGATAAAGGAGAAGAAAATACGGTAAGGGTGGACTTTTGGGTCAAGTGATGAGGTGTTTTTTGTCGAATGAGTGGATTTTGGTCAGGATGGTGTGATTTTTGGAGACCTGGTGGGAACTTTAGAGTATAAGGGTGATGACTGTTAAAGACCTAAGGAGTACGTTTAAGTCTAGGGGTGTTGATTTTGGTCAGCTTGGTAGGTGCATTTGGGTTCAGTGGTTGTTTTTGTGGAGATTGATGTTAAAATAGATTGTATATAATATTTATAAAAATTAAAAATATAAAATGGGGAGAATGAGGAAGATATAATGACAACAAATGTGAAGAGTAAATTATTTAAGGCTGAAAAAACACAATGGGTAATACCTTGCAATCCAGCATATTACGATGTTTGTGGCGTGTTTAATAAATTAGACAAGGTTGAATGGAAGCAAAGTACAAATGTAAATGAGGGTGATATAGTTTACATATATGTAACAAGTCCAATTAAAGAAATTCGATATAAATGTGTTGCTAGAAAAGTTGATTTAGATTATGCAGATACAGAAAAAGATCGAGAATTTATATTAAAAGGAGATAATTACGAAAACTGTGGGAGATATATGGAGTTAGAGCTTATAACAAAATATAAAGAAAATAAGTTTACATTGGAAAATCTAAAACAAAATGGTCTAAAATCAGTTCAAGGTCCAAGCAAAGTGTCAGAAGAACTGGCTAATTATATTAAATCAAATGAGATAGATATGATAAAAAAAACTTTGCAAGAAGAGAATAATATAGCATATGATTTAAAAAATTATATCGATAAAATAAATGTCGATGAAAGCTTTACTTATAAATATGATAAAAAGAAAAAACAAAAATATACAATTCAAAATGGAATTAAAACATATATACGTGATAGAAAAGTAGCAATGAATGCATTGAAAAAGGCAAACCATAAATGTGAAGTTGATTCTGAGCATGAAGTATTTTTACGAAGAAATGTAGATGTTGGATATACAGAATCACATCACCTTGTTCCAATGGCTTATTCAGATATATTTGATGTGTCATTAGATGTCGAAGAAAATATGGTGTCACTTTGCAGTCATTGTCATAATTTATTGCATTATGGTAAGGATTTTGAGAGGGTGCTTGAGAAGTTGTATTATGAGAGAGTTAATCATTTAAATAAGGTAGGAATTTATATCAGTTTTGACCAGTTGCGAGAGATGTATTTGTAGCATTGTTTTGCATACTGTTAATATATTTAACAACTTTGTGATAAATATATTATTAATGATAAATATTTTTAAATTTACTTTTACCCAAAAAGCAAAAAAATATCAAATTGATATTGAAATTTCCACCAATATGTCTTATTATTATACCTATAGGGGGTATTTTTAAATCCCCGACATCCAGAAAACATATATTAACAAAATATCAAAAAAATATAAAAAGCATGTTTAAAGCGCGCAAATTTTGTACACAATAAAAGATAAGGAGGAAATCTTATGAGCAATATAGTAAAAGAGACATATAAAGTTGAAGGTATGACATGCGCATCTTGTGCTAATGCAGCTGAGAGAGCTGTTAGAAAGCTTGATGGTGTTGTAAACCAAAATGTAAATTTAGCTACAGAAAAACTAACTGTAGAGTTTGAAGATGATAAAATCGACTATGATACGCTGGAAAAGGCGATTAGTAAGGCTGGTTATAAATTAGTTAAAGAGGAAGAAAAAATAGAGAAAATCGAGATGAAAGTTGGAGGCATGAGTTGTGCGGCTTGTGCGAAGGCTGTCGAAAGAGTTACTAAAAAGTTAGATGGTGTTAAGGAATCTAATGTAAATATTGCGACTGAAAAGGCTGTTATTTCATATGATGAAAATAAAGTTTCTCTTGATGAAATTAATAACGCTATTATAAAGGCTGGGTATGAGCCTATTATGGAGTCTAACAATAAAAAAATAGAGCTTACTGTTCACGGTATGACATGTGCTGCTTGTTCAAAGGCTGTTGAAAGGGTGACTAAGAAGCTTGATGGTGTTGAGGATTCTAGCGTAAATATAGCAACTGAAAAGGCTATAATTACTTATGACCCAACTAAAGTAAGATTATCTCAAATTACTAAGGCAATTGAAAAGGCTGGATATGAGCCGATAACTGAGGAAAATAAAGAAACAGTAGATGAGGATCAAAAGAGAAAAGATAAAGAGAGAAATACTTTATTTAGAAAATTTATAGTTGCGATTTGTTTTGCAATTCCTCTATTTTACATTGCGATGGGACCTATGGTTCCGAAACCTTTTGGACCTTGGCCAGTGCCAAATATCATAAGTCCAGAGACACATATTATAAATTATGCACTTATACAAATTGTATTAGTTGTTCCTATTATGCTTGTAGGATACAAATTCTATATAAATGGATTTAAATCATTATTCCATGGAAGTCCAAATATGGACACATTAGTTGCTATTGGTACATCATCAGCGTTTATATACAGTTTATATACTACTATAAATTTAATAAGAAATGCTGACGTTTCAATGGAAATGCATATGTCTCATCACCACCAACTTTATTTTGAAAGTGCTGGGATAATAATCGCTTTAATACTTCTTGGTAAGTTTTTAGAATCTCGTTCAAAGGGTAAAACTTCTGAAGCTATTAAAAAACTTATGGGTCTACAACCTAAGACTGCGATAATTATGGTTGATGATAAAGAAGTTGAGGTTTCAATTGATGAGGTTTTAGAAGGCGATATAGTCGTTGTAAAACCTGGTGAAAAAATACCTGTAGATGGTAAAATCGTATTTGGACATACTTCAATAGATGAATCAATGCTTACTGGTGAAAGTATGCCTGTTGAAAAGACTGTTGGTGACAGTGTTACTGGTGCAAGTATAAATAAAAATGGTCTTATAAGATTTGAGGCTACTAAAGTAGGTAAAGATACTGCTCTTGCTCAAATTATAAAACTTGTTGAGGATGCTCAAGGAACAAAGGCTCCGATTGCAAAACTTGCAGATACTGTGGCAGGGTATTTTGTGCCAGCTGTTATAACAATTGCTGTAATTTCTGCTTTACTTTGGGCTATTATAGGTAAAGAAAATACTACTTTCGTTCTTACAATATTTATATCAGTTTTAGTAATTGCTTGTCCTTGTGCGCTTGGTCTTGCAACACCAACTGCGATTATGGTTGGTACTGGTAAGGGTGCTGAAAATGGAATATTAATAAAAAGTAGTGTTGCTTTAGAACTTGCACATAAAGTCAATACAGTAATATTCGATAAAACTGGTACAATCACTGAGGGTAAACCAAAAGTTACTGAAATAATAACTTATGGAGATTATGACGAAGATTATATATTAAAATTAGCTGCATCAGCTGAAAAAGGATCTGAACATCCACTTGGTGAAGCTATTGTTAGATATGCAGAAGAAAAAAATATGAATTTAATTAATGTAGAAAAATTCAACTCAGTTACAGGAAAAGGTATAAATGCAGTAATCGACAATAAAAAAGTAAACCTTGGTAATGTAAAAATGATGGAGGATTTAAATATATCTTTAGATATAGTTGAAAATAAATATGAAGAATTGGCTAAACAAGGTAAAACTCCTATGTTTATATCAATAGAAAATGAACTTGCTGGAATTATTGCAGTTAATGATGTTGTAAAAGAAAGTAGCAAAAGAGCTGTTGAGCTTTTACACAACTTAGGTATAAAAGTTGCTATGGTTACAGGTGACAACAAAAACACTGCAGATGCAATTGCTAAGCAAGTTGGAATAGATATAGTTTTAGCAGAAGTTCTTCCACAAGATAAATCAAATGAAGTTAAGAAATTACAAGCTGAGGGTAACTTTGTCGCTATGGTTGGTGACGGTATAAATGATGCTCCTGCTCTTGCTGCAGCAGATATTGGTATAGCTATAGGTAATGGTACTGATGTTGCGATTGAATCAGCAGATATTGTTTTAATGAAAAATGATTTAATGGATGTTCCAACTGCTATAAAACTTAGCAAAGACACTATAAGAAATATAAAACAAAACTTATTCTGGGCATTTGGTTATAATACAATAGGAATCCCAGTTGCTGCTGGAGTTTTATATATATTCGGCGGTCCACTTTTAAATCCAATGATAGCAGCTGCTGCTATGAGTTTAAGTTCAGTGTCTGTTGTATCTAATGCTTTGAGATTAAGAAAGTTTAAACCTTATAATGCTTAATGATATAAAATATTTTATACCTACAAAACAATAAGTTTAAAAATAAAGTGTAATATTCACTATGACACGAGTTAGAAATTTTTAACAATTATATAAAGAATATCTTTAAAAAATTTAAATTAAATAAGAATCAAAATATTAAAAGATTGTTGGATTGCAAAGTCTAACAATCTTTTAATATATATAAAAAAAATTATATAGTAGCAAAAATACAATAAAATAGAATTGGTATTTAATAAAGTAAAACGAATTCATAAATTATTATAAATAATTATATGTTATAATAAACCTAAAGATATGTTTTAACGTATAAAACGTAAATATAAATAATGGGTGGTATTAATCAAAAAATAAAATATATTGGTATTTAGAATAAAGTTTTTTTGAGTAGGGAGGTTACTGATGGAGAAGTATATACTAGTAGTAGAAGATGCTTACAAAAGCCAACAATTATTACAGCAATTCTTAACCTCAAATGGTTATAAAGTAGATTGTGCAAATGATGGTTTGGAAGGAATACAGATGTATAAAGACAGAAATTACAATTTGATACTTCTAGATATAGTAATGCCAAATTTAGATGGGTTTTCCATGTGCAAGATGATAAGAAAAGAGTCAGATGTCCCTATTATATTTGTGACAGCATTAAGTAGTGAAAGCGATCAGATAAAAGGTTTTGATTTATTATGCGATGATTATATTGTAAAACCATTTTCGTATAATTTATTAATAAAAAGAATAGAGGCTGTTTTAAGAAGGTCAAAAGAAGATAAAGCAGGGGTTTATCTAACTTTTGAAAAAATTAAATTAAATCTGAAGACATATTCTGCTGAAATTGATGGTAAGATAATTGATTTAACGCTTAAAGAGTTTAATATTTTAAAATCTTTAATCGAAAATTATCCACAGGTAGTAACAAGGGAAAAATTATTAGATAGCATTTGGGGATATGATTATTTTGGAGACACTAGAATAGTTGATGCACATATTAAAAATATAAGAAAAAAAATAATTTTACCGTACATAAAAACTGTAAAAGGAATAGGTTATACGCTTCAAAAAGATATTTAAATTTTGTTCTCTTTATAAATATTTTATATTATTTTTGGAAAAATAATAATATCTATAAGGAGGTAATAATATGACTAGTTTAAAAACACATATGAAGAATATGAAAGATGATGTTAAAGAAGGTATACAAAAGGTAGGTCATACTATAAAAAATACGGCTTTTGATTTAAAAGGTGAAGCAAAAGGTGTTATGCAAAATTTAGAGGATAAAAAAGACGAATTAGTGGAAGAATATAAAGAAGAAGAATATCATCGAAAATTAAGAGAACATGTAGATAAAGAAGTCAAAAATGACGATTTTAGAGACAATTCTTTCAAATAAAATTCATATTTTTTAATAAGGGCTGGTACGCTAGAAATAGGGTGCCAGCCCTTATTTTATTGTAAAAATTGTATCAATACAAAAAGCAAAAAATAGAAAAAACCAACAATTACATACAAAATTGTATTACAATCTAAATATAATTTTTTAGGAGGTAATTCTATGGAGAATGTAAAGGTAAATAAAAATGTATCAGTAAGAACAAGAAATTTAGTTACATCAGCATTATTGGCTGCTATAATATGTCTAGTTACAGGGTATATACTTCATATTCCAACTCCAAACGGTGGATATGCTCATATAGGAGATGCAGTTATATATTTGAGTGCATCAATACTTCCACTGCCTTATGCAATAGCTTGTAGTGCGATAGGGGCTGGGCTTGCAGATTTGACAACAGGGGCAATTATATGGGTTTTACCAACATTAATAATAAAACCAATTTTAGTTTTGTGTTTTTCAAATAAAAGCGATAAAATAATAACTGTGAGAAATGTTGTGGGAGCATTTTTTGCTGGGATAATTTGTTGCGTACTTTATATGTTTGTAGAAGGATTATATTTCGGAAATATAATGGCTGCATTTACAATTACTGCAGTTGGTATGATTCAACCAATTGGTAGTTTTATAGCATTTATAATATTAGGCTTAGTTTTAGATAAAATAAACTTCAAAAAGTTTTATAGTGCATAAAAATTTATAATATTAAGGAGAGAAAAATGACATTATTATATCCAATAGGAAAAAGTTTATACGTAAATATAACAAATTTATGTTGTTGTAAATGTGTATTTTGCGTAAGAGATATTACAGATAGCGTGGGTGGAAGTGATAGTCTTTGGCTAGATCACGAGCCTACAATAGATGAGTTAAAAGCAGAACTTGAAAAATTCGATTTAGATGATTATGAAGAAGTTGTATTTTGTGGATATGGCGAACCTCTAATGAGAATAAATGAAGTTGTGGAATTTGCTACATATATAAAAAGTAAGAAAGATATAAAAATAAGAATAAATACAAATGGGCTTGCTGATTTAATTCACAAGAAAAAAACAGCAGTTATGCTTAAAGATGTAATAGATGCTGTATCAATAAGTTTAAATGCACCAAATAAAGAAGTGTATTTAGAAGTTACACAACCTGCATTTGGGATAAAATCATTTGATGCTATGCTTAGTTTTGCAAAAGACTGTAAAACTTGTCTAAAAGAAGTATGTTTTTCAGTAGTAGATGAAATATCAGAAGAAGAAATACGTAAGTCACAAGAGTTAGCTGATTCACTTGGTATACCGCTTAGAGTTAGAGTTAAAAATGGTTAGACTGAATTTATATAAAAAGTAAAACTTAATTATACATAAAATAAAGGTGTGAGGAGAAAATAAAATAAATTATTTCTCAATGCACCTTTATTTTTTGCATTAAATCCATTTAAAAAATTTAGATATAATACGATGAAATTCAATTAAAAGTGTCAAAATAGAGAGATAACAGTACTAAATAAAAAATTATAGCGAATAAAATCGATTTATTAAAATATGCAAGAAATACGAATAATAATTTTGATTATATAAAATTTATTTGTACTATTGACTTTTTTTGTCGAATAATTTAAAATAATATTCGTGAAATAAACAAATGGGAGGTATCATTTATGAATCAGGATGCAACATTCATGCAGAAATTGTTTCCAATCTTGACAAATAAAGACGTTAACAAAAGAACAGAAATGATGGCTGGTTTAACAACATTTTTAACAATGGCGTACATAATAGCTGTCAACCCTAATATATTATCAGAAGCAGGAATGCCAGCAGGGGCACTTGTAACATCTACTTGTTTAGGTGCTGCAATAGGTTGTTTCTTAATGGGATTACTAGCAAATATGCCATTTGCATTAGCATCAGGTATGGGACTTAATGCATATTTTGCTTACACTGTAGTAATCGGTATGGGAGTAAGTTGGCATATAGCATTAACAGCAGTATTTGTTGAAGGTATAATATTTATAATTTTATCACTTTTTAAAGTTCGTGAAGCTGTAGTTAATGCAATTCCAAAGAACTTAAAATTAGCAGTTTCAGGTGGTATAGGATTATTCATAGCATTTATAGGTTTAAAAAACTGTGGTTTAGTAGTAGCAAATGAATCTACATTAATCGAAATGGGAGACTTCAACCCAGCTATTATAATAACTTGTATAGGTTTAGTTGTTACAGCAGTTTTAAGTAAGAAAAATGTAAAAGGCTCTATATTAATAGGTATAGTTATTTCTTCATTACTTGCATGGGGATTTGCATTAATAAGCCCAGAAGTTGCAGCTAATCTTGGAATATACCTACCAAATGGCGTATTCAAATTTGAATCACCACTTCCAATAGTAAATAAATTAGACTTTACTTATATTACTAATCCAGAAACAGCATTTAACTTTATAACAGTATTATGTACATTCTTATTCGTAGACTTCTTCGATACTGTAGGTACTGTTGTTGGTGTTGCTTCAAAAGCTAATATGGTTGATGAAGATGGAAAAGTTGAAAATGTTGGTAGAGCTTTACTTTCAGATGCAATAGCAACTACTATAGGTGCTTGGTTAGGTGTTTCAACAGTAACTACTTTTGTTGAAAGTTCAACAGGTGTTCTTGAAGGCGGAAGAACTGGATATACTGCAATAACAGCAGGTGTATTATTCTTAATAGCTATGTTCTTCTCACCAATATTTATAGCAATACCTTCTTGCGCAACAGCTCCAGCATTAATCTATGTTGGATACTTAATGTTAACTTCAGTTAAAGAAATAGAATTTGAAAATATAACTGAAGGTGTTCCAGCGTTTATAACAATAGGTGGAATGGCTTTAACTTATTCAATAGGTGACGGTTTAACATTAGGAGTTTTATCTTATGTATTCATAAATTTATTATATAATTTAATTGCTAAAAAAGAAGATAAAAAACACGTTTCAGGTGTTATGATTGTTTTAGCTATTTTATTTATATTAAAATTATGGTTTATGTAGTATAATAGTACTAGAGCTTCTAGTATAATAGTATAAAAATAGATGGTGCTTTTATACCAGTAGATAATTACTGTATTAAAGCACCATTTTTGTGTTATAATCTAGTATAAGATTTGTAATAATAATGATTAAAAATACAATATATGAGGTAATTAATATAAAAAACAATTAAATATATAAAACTTTATATATTTATAAAGTAGTAAAGGAGAAACAATGAGAGAAGTAGAATTATTAGCTCCTGCTGGTGATTTAGAAAAGTTAAAAATAGCTTTCATATATGGAGCCGACGCCGTTTATATTGGTGGAGAAGTTTTCGGAATGCGTTCTGCAGCTAAAAACTTTTCAAAAGAAGATATGATAGAGGGTGTTGAGTTTGCACACAGCATGGGAAAAAGAGTATTTGTAACAGTTAATATAATTCCAAGAAGTGAGGATATAGACGCTTTAACTGATTATATAAAAGAATTAAGCGAAATAGGTGTAGATGCGGTTATAGTAAGTGACGCTGGAGTATTTAATATAGTTAAAAAAGTAGATCCAAATATGGAGATACACATAAGTACTCAAGCAAGTACATCAAACTATATTGCTGCAAACTTCTGGTATAACCAAGGTGCAAAAAGAATAGTAACAGCTAGAGAGATGTCTTTTGAAGAGACAAAACAACTTAGAGAAAACACTCCAGAAGATATGGATATAGAAGCTTTCATACACGGAGCTATGTGTATGAGTTATTCTGGAAAATGTGTAATAAGTAACTATACTACAGGAAGAGATGCTAATAAAGGATCTTGTGCGCAATCTTGTAGATGGAAATACAACTTAGTTGAAGAAAAAGACGGAGAATATGAAAATGTATTAGACAACGAAGACTACCAATTCTTCTTCAACACAAAAGATTTATGTATGATTAAATATATACCACAAATATTTGATAGCGGTATAACAAGTTTAAAAATAGAAGGTCGTATGAAAACAGCTTATTACGTTGCAACAACAGTAAGAGCTTACAGAATGGCAATTGATGCTTATTATAAAGACCCAGAAAACTGGGAGTTTAATCCTATGTGGTTAGACGAACTTAAAAAGGGAAGTCACAGAGATTTCTCAACAGGATTCTTCCTTGATAGACCAGGGAAAAATTCAAACAACTACGAATCAGCTTCATATATAAGAAATTACGACTTTATAGGAATAGTAAGAGATGTTTTAGATGATGGATATATAATAGTAGAACAAAGAAATAAAATGTCTGTAAATGACGATATAGAAGTAATAGGGCCTTATAAAGAAACTATGTTCACAACTATTTTAGAAATGTACAATGAAGATGGTGAGCCGATTGAATCTGCTCCACATGCAAGACAAATAGTTAAGATGAAATTAGGAATTGAAGTTGATAAAAATTATATACTTAGAAAACCTATAATTAAGGGTTAGGGAGGAAAATAATGTTATTAGGAAGAAATAGTAAATGCTGGTGTGGCAGTGGAGAAAAATATAAAAAATGCCACATGGAATTCGATGAGAAATTAAAAGAATACGCAAAAGCTGGTTATCAAGTTCCAACTAGAGATATGATAAAAAACGCTGAGCAAATAGAAAAAATAAAAGAAAGTGCTAAAATAAATACAGCTGTACTTGACGAGGTTGCAAAGCATATAAAACCTGGTATGACTACAGAAGAAATAAATACAATAGTTCACAACTTCACAGTTGAACACGGTGCAATACCTGCTCCACTTGGATACGGTGGCTTCCCAAAAAGTGTTTGTACATCAATAAACGACCAAATATGTCATGGTATACCATCAGAAGACGATGTTCTTAAAGCAGGAGATATAGTAAACGTAGACGTATCAACAATATACAACGGATACTATTCAGATGCATCAAGAATGTTCAAAATAGGGGAAGTTAGCGAAGAAGCTGACAGACTTGTAAGAGTTACAAAAGAATGTATGGAAATGGCAATAGCAAATGTTAAACCATGGATTCCAATGGGTATAATAGGTGCTACTATACAAGAACATGCACACAAAAACGGATACACAGTAGTTAGAGACTTCGGTGGACACGGAATAGGTGTTGACTTCCACGAAGATCCATTCGTATTCCACTATGGAAACGAAAACGACGGTGTTCTTATGGTTCCAGGAATGACATTCACAATAGAACCAATGATAAACGAAGGTGGATATGAATTATATATAGACCAAGATAATGAATGGACATCTTATACAGATGACGGAAAATTATCAGCACAATGGGAAAATATGATATTAGTAACTGAAGACGGTTGCGAAATATTAACTTATTAATTAGAATTTATAAAATTAACATAAAAGTATGGATATCTTATATGAGGTATCCATATTTTTTTGATTTTAATATATTTAAAAATAACAATAATGAATTTTATATTTAATGTAAGTAGTGTTCAATCTAATTTATATTTTGATATACTATAAATAGAGAGAAAGAAATATATTTATACAAATGAGGGGAGATTAAAACAATATGAATCAAGAAAATACAAACAATAAAACTATAAAAATAATAGTGGGAGCAGTTATTTTAGTAGGATTAGTAATTTTTTTCAGCAAAGATAGTATAATGTATGGATATTATGTCAATAAAGGAGATAAAGAAGTAGAATCTTGGAAAGCAGTACAAGATTATACAGATGCATTGAAAATAAAATACGATGACCTTCTAGTTGATAAAATAAAATTAAACGTATTACAAAGCGATGAATACGCAACATCATTATTAGAAGACTTAGATGGAGTTTTAAAAAGTAGTGATTTAAACCAACTATATGTAGATGTATATGTAAAAGAAGCTACAAATGCATATAAAGAGGGTGATTATAAACTTTGTGAAAAGGAATTAGATAAAGCTGTATTTTATGGATACTACAAAAATGACTTTAAATATATAGATGAATTAGAATCATATAATAATACAAATAGCAGTTCAAATAATAATACAAATAAAGTAGTGAGAAATAACAGTAATTCATACTACAACTACAACAGTAATGAATACATAATTCCAGACAGTGATTCTAGATATCTTACAAGAAGTGAACTTAGCAGATATACAAAAACAGACCTTGGGTATATAAGAAATGAAATATTTGCGAGATATGGATATGTATTTTCAAAAGCAAAATACAGAAATTATTTTGGAGCTAAATCTTGGTATTATCCAGACCCAACTGTTCCAGATGATGAAAGTATACTAAATAATGTGGAACGTGCAAATGTTCATTTAATAAAATCTATGGAGTAAAGTTGATAAAATATAGATAGAATAATAAAAAATACAGAAATATATAATTTGATTTATAATAAAATTAAATATTTCTTAAAAATATATAGCAAAAATAGAAAAAAATTGATAATATACTAATGGAGAGGTATTCATTAGTAATGTTAAAAAAATAACATCGATGTACGAAATGGTACTTAATATGAATAAAAACACAAAAAATTGACAAACTAAAATAAAAACATCGGAGGGTATATGAAATCAAAAGTAGGAATTATCGGAACAGGGATGGTTGGAATGAGTTATGCATATTCAATGGTAAACCAAGGAACATGCGAAGAACTTGTTTTAATCGATATCAATAAAGAAAAAACAGAAGGTGAAGCAATCGACTTAAATCACGGTCTTAGCTTCGCACCACGTAAAATGAAAATATACTCAGGGGATTATAGTGATTTAAGTGATGCAGCTCTTGTTTGTATAACAGCAGGACCACCACCACAAGAAGGCGAAACAAGACTAGATACAATACATAAAAGTATAGCTGTTATGAAAAACATAATATCTAATATAAAAACTTCTGGATTTGACGGCATAATATTAGTAGCTACAAACCCAGTTGATATCATGACTTATGCAGCTTGGAAATTATCTGGTTTTGACAAGACTAAAGTAATAGGTTCTGGAACTACTCTAGATACAGCAAGACTTAGATCTGCATTAGGAGAAAAATTAAATATAAACGAAAAAAATATACATGCATATGTAATTGGTGAACACGGAGATTCACAATTCGTTCCTTGGAGTTATGCTCTTTGTGGACCAAAACCAATATATCACTTTGCAGCGAAAAACAAAGGAATAAGTTTTGAAGAATTAAGCGAAATAGAAGATGAAGTTAGAAATATCGCATATAAAATAATAAAAGCAAAAAGAGCGACTTACTATGGAATAGGTATGTCTCTTGCAAGAATTACTAAAGCAGTATTAGACAACGAAAACAGTATACTAAGTGTATCTTCATACTTAGATGGAGAATATGGACATGATGATGTTTATATATCTGTACCAAGTGTAATAAATGCTGATGGAGTTAGAGAAGTTGTCGACCTTAACTTAGACAAAGAAGACAAAGAAAAATTCGATAAATCTGTAGCTATTATGAAAGAAAATATTGCGAAATTAGATTTACAATAGTATAAATTAAGCCCAATTGATATTAAACCAATTGGGCTTTTTTAATTGTGTGATTTAAAAATTAATCTAAGGAATTATATATATAATAATAGAAAATATTAAAAACAACCAACCTTCCAAAATGAGGAAATAAATGATTGTGATATTTAGTTGACAATTATTATCATTATCAATATAATTAAATTAAGGTGATAATAATTATCAATTACGGAGGGTATAATCATGAATACAGATTGTAAAAATAAGTGCGAAAATAAAAATTGTGAAAATAAAACAAATTCATCATATATAAAGAGAATAATAAAATTAATCGGGCCTGTGATTTTAGGATCAAAACCGTCTGAGATTGTAAATATTCCAGGATGTCCTGAAGAAAAAATTATTAAACTAAACGAAATAGAAGCCTTTTTTGGAAATTGCAAAAAAGTAAAATATAAAATTATAAATGTACACGATGGCAGCAAAAGGGTTTTATTTATAAATGAAAAATCTATGAATAGACGACTTTTAGATAAAAAATGCAGAAACTTTTTGAGATTTTTAGGCTATCCAAGAGAATATAATTTCGAAGCATATATGAGAGAATTAATGCTTAGATTAGAATCTGAAGAATTTCCCCACGAAATAGGGATTTTCCTTGGTTATCCATTAAAAGACGTTCTTGGATTTATGGGATACGGAAAACAAGAATTTGTAGAAGTTTGTAGCTGGAGAATTTATGGAGATAAAGAAGTTTCTTATAAAATCTACAATAGTTTTTTAAGAGATAAGATGAAAATGCATGACCTTGTTGAGAAGATGTCCATAAGCGAGCTTAAAGATGTTATATAGATATTTATATTAAAAAGTATTAACTAGTAGATATATTATTTGCTAGTTTTTTGTTGTATAAAAAACATAAAATTGGATAAAATAACAAAAACTATATATAAAAGTTTAGAAAAATTTACTTAAAATATATAAAATTAATATTAAATGTAAAAATAAAAGGGAAACACAATACTTATGTAGAATTTAATAAAATCAATATTGTAAATTTGGGGGTGCGAAAATGGGGAATTTAACAACGGTAAATTATAATATAGAAAGAAAAATAAAAGAAAACTTTGATAATGAAGCCTATATAAATAAAGAAACTCAAAATTTGAAATATAAGCCCATTGAAGAAGAATATGCATATAAAATAAAGGAAATATTAAAGGTATGCCAATTGGAAAGAGAGATAAATCTAGATATTTTATCTAATAAAATAATAATACAACATATCTCAAAACCAATAGATGTTGGCGAAAATGGATATAGTTGTGCACTTTTTAAAGACAAACAAAATAGCGATTTTGATGAAAATGATGAATATGAATTAAGTTTAGGAGTATTTGATTTTGACGAAGAAAGCAGGATAAAAGGTACTACTGTTTATTTACAACATTGGGGAAGTGTTCTCGACTTTTTAGATTTATCAGATGCTATAGAACAAGATGAAAATATATACATATTAAAAAATATATCTAATGCAAAACAGTGTGGAGCTATTTGCAAATTATATAGAAATGTAAAAAATCACGAGGGAATAATAAAAAGACAAGAAGATTTAATACAAAAGTTAGGAAGCCAAGTTGTCGAATATGACGATGCATCTTGGATTATTGTAAATAGTATTAAAAAAGAAGACTTAAATAATGAAGAAAAGTTTAAAGATGTATTACATAAATTTTTAGAAGACTTTATAAAATATGCGTTTACAGTAGAGTTTATTTCAAAGGGATATTAATCCCAAAATTTAGACAAAAAATATTCTTAAATATTAGAAAATTTGCTTAAAATATTTAACTGAAAAATAATACAAACATATTGAAATAACTTGTATACAAATAAGAATAATATGGTATAATATCTAATTGTGATTGAAACAAAAGGAGGTTATATCATGAAAAAAAATAAGGATATTTTAATACAATACATAGGATTAATAATAGCTTGTATGATAATGGCTGTTGGATTAAATATGTTCTTAGTTCCAAAGACAATCGCACCAGGGGGTCTTAGTGGTCTATCTGTTGTAATATCAAAACTTACTGGATTTCCAGTATCTAACATATTATTCACGATAAGTACACCGCTTTTACTTTTTTCAGTGAAAATATTAGGTAAAAAAGATGCAATAAAAACATTTATAGGAATGGCAATTCTTACACTTTCGCTTAAAGTAACAGAGCCATTATCGACTATATCACTTACTGACAATACGCTTTTAGCTGCTATTTCAGGATCTATACTAGTCGGATTATCTCTAGGAATACTTTTCAGAATTGATGCATCAACTGGTGGTACAGATTTAATTGCACTTATGCTAAATAGAATAATACCAAGTATACCAGTATCTAAATGCTTAAGTATGATAGATGGAACTGTTGTAGTTTTAGCCGGGGTAGTAAATATGAATTTTGAAACAGGACTTTATTCAGCAATTGCACTTTACATAATGGTCAAAATCATAGATACAATCACAGCAGGATTTGACTATGCAAAGGCATTCTTTATAATAACTGAGAAAAAGGATGTTTTACAAGAAGCTATTATAGAATTAAACAGAGGTATTACTATTTTAGATGCAAAAGGTGGATATACTAATGAAGATAAAAATGTAATGCTTGTTGTTGTAAATCAGAAAAAACAAGAAGTCGCGCTTAAAAAAATGGTTAAAGAACTAGACGAGAAATCGTTTATTATTGTTACTGATGTTTATGAAGTACTTGGTAAAGGATTTAAATCTATTAACGCGGTTTAGGATTTAAGGCTGTATGGAGAAAATTTTTCTCTGTATGGCCTTTTTATGTATATTTGCAAATAATGATATAATAAAAATAGATGATAAATTTATTAAGGGGAAATTTTATATGAAAGAATGCGATAATATTAATACAAACAAAAAAATACTGTTAAATAAAATGTTAGATCCAAGCAAGTTTACTACAAGTTATAAAATATGTAAAAAAATGACTGATGCTTATATTAACAAATATATTCAAGAGTTAAATGAGGAAAAAGATGATATAGATGTACTTTATAAAATAAATAAAAATGGCGATATGATAGAATTTTGTGAGTCATGGATAAAATATATTATGGAGAATAAAAATTCAATCTTATATCTAATAAAACATAAATTAATATCATATTTAGAAACTAAAAATCCTAATGACAATAAAATAGAATTTAAATTAGGTAGAAAGCTAGCTACAGATAAAAATCTAAGTTTTTAAAAATATTAAAACAAATATTTTTATTATTCAAATCTTAGGTATAGATAAACAAACAAAATGAGGTTATACTAATATATAAATAATAAAATACATAAAAATTACATCGGAGGCAATATGAAAAGAACAGATTACATATCATGGGACGAATATTTTATGGGAATTTCTCTATTATCAGGTATGAGAAGTAAGGATCCATCTACACAAGTTGGTGCATGTATAGTAGACAGCGATAATAGAATAGTATCAATCGGGTACAATGGATTTTTAAATGGATGCAGTGATGAGGATTTCCCTTGGGAAAGAGAAGGTGATTTTTTAAATACGAAATATCCATATGTTGTTCATGCGGAACAAAATGCGATTTTAAATGCACGTGGCAAGAATTTAGAGGGATGCAGCATTTATGTAAATTTATTCCCATGTCATGACTGCGCAAGAAATATAATTCAGTCTGGTATTAAAAAGGTTTATTATTTAGAAGATAAATATAAAGATACAGATTCAACAAAGGCTTCTAAGTTTATGTTTGAGAAGGCAAAAGTTGAGTGTATTAGATTAAAACCTAGGGCTGAGAAGATTGAAATATCTTTTAAAACACAAGATTAGTTTTTTGATTTAAGTTAAGAAAATTAATTGTAATAGGTATTAAAATAACACCATAACATAGATACAGATTACTATGTTATGGTGCTTTTGTGTTTTATGTAATATTCGTATGAGTGTGAATTATTTTCGGTATACTAAAATTATAACCGCGCGGAAATTTTAGACTTTGGCGAATATTTTGGAGCTTATCATAAATTAATGTACGTGAAAATTAATATAAGTATAAGGTTTTATTACAAAAATAAAGCATTATCTTAAATATAATACTTAAAATTATCAAATCTATATAAATACCCATTAAAATATGGTCTAATTGTTCTAAATATATGTATTTTTGTAAAATTATTACAAATAATTAAAACTATTGAAATAGATTTAAAAACATATTAAAATGAATGAAATTAGGGAAAGTGATGAATTAAAACGTAAAATATAGGTAGATGAAGGAGGCGAATATGATATTAGGAAAACTTGCTAAAACAGGAGCGTTAGTCGCATCGGGTATTTTAATAGGTGGATTATTATCTTATAATTCTGAAAAAACAAAAATAATAAATGGGATAGATTATCTTAAAAATACTGCGATAGAAGCTAAGAATGAAGTATCTCAAGTAACTGCACAAAGAGATAAGTTAAAAGAAGATTTAGAAAAGGTAAAATCACAGCTAGAAGAGAAAAAAGAAAAAGTAGAAGAATTAACTGATGAAAGGGATTCTTATAAAAATAGAGTTTCAGAGTTAGAAGAACAATTAAAAAATACAGTATCTAAAGAAGATTCAGATGAGTTAAAAAATGAGATAAAAAGGCTAAATCAAACAATAAGAGATTTAGAGACGGAATTATCTAATTTACGCAACTAAATGACCGAGTTGGAAAAAACTTTACAAACATCTCAAGCTGAAATAAATAGATTAAATGATTTAATAGCTCTTAAAGATAAACTTTATACTCAAACTTACATGAAAGCTATGGAATATGAAGATAAAATCGAAGAGCTAAAAGAAGCTTTAAAAGTTAAAGAAGCTACAATTTCAAGGTTAGAACAGGAACTAGAAGAATTAAAAAATGCAAATAAAAATCAGTCTAGCGAAAATGTAGAATTAAAATCTGAAATAGCGAACTTAAAATCTGAAATAACTAAATTAAATAACGAAAAAAGTGAGCTTGAGTCAACTATAGCAGATTTAAATAATCAATTAGAAGACTCTAGAAATGAAATCAGCAGTGTGATTGATAGAGCGAATCAAGAAATCCAAAGAGCAAATCAAGATCAACAAGATATATTAGAAGCTGTTGAGAATGCTAAAAATGAAGTAGAAAATTATTAATAATATTTATATAAAAAGATAGAGCCCCGGCTGTTAGATGAATCTGATAGTCGGGGTTTTTAATGGATAATGGAAAGGCTAAAGAATGGTCAGGAGCAATTTTATATTTAATTGCAAAAGAAAGTGGACTGTTTAAAATGTAAGAAGTTAGAAAAAATGATGAAAGTACATTTATGTTATATAACAAAGCTCTATATTATCATATTTGTAATGATGAAGTTAATGCAAATTTATATATACAAAAAGCTTTTGAAAAAAATAATATTGTACCAAAATATATTTTAGATGTAGAAGATTAAAACATAATACATAAAATAAATACAAAATCCCCCAAAAAGTACTATAATAAAACTATACAATAATATCAGGGGGTAAAAAAATGCAAGAAGTATATGAATTTTTAAAAGCTTGTGGTACATACTACCTAGCAACTGTAGAAGGGGATCAACCGAGAGTTCGTCCTTTTGGAACTATAGACATATTCGAAGACAAATTATATATTCAAACTGGTAAAGTTAAAGACGTATCAAAAGAAATGCAAGCAAATCCTAAGGTAGAGATATGTGCTTTTGATGGACAAAAATGGATACGTGTTGCAGGGGAAGTGGTAAGAGATGATAGAGTTGAACCTAAAAAACATATGCTAGACAGTTATCCAAATCTAAAAGCTCTTTATCGTGCTGATGACGATAATACAGAAGTTCTTTATTTAAAAAATGCGACTGCTACAATATCTTCATTTACTGAAGAACCTAAAGTTATAAAATTTTAATTGAATATTTATTATATATAAAAACTCTTTATTTAGATTTATCTGAATAAGGAGTTTTTTGTTGTATTACAAAATGGCGCATATTAACAAATTAATGGCGCATAATGATGTTAAAATATAGTGTAAAAAATAATATAATCTTTAGTATAAGATTATAGGTGGTCGTGAGTATTAAACCTAACAAAATAAATACTACAAATTATAAACTAATTAAAGTTATCAAGAAGGAGAGGAAATATTAAATGAAAATATTTTATTATACAGCAACAGGAAACTGCTTAGATGTGGCTAAAAGAATCGGTGGAGAGTTATATTCTATACCACAATTACTGAAAGAGAATAAATTGGAATTTGAAGATGAGGCAATAGGTATAATCTGTCCAACTTATATGTGGAGTATTCCAAGAATTGTTGTCGAATTTTTGGAAAAAGCTAAATTTAAAACTAATTATTTCTTTGCAGTTGTTACTTACGGAAATATTGATGGTGGAGCTACTAACCATTTTGTAAAGATTGCAAAGAAAAATAATTTAGATGTAAAATATATAAAAAGTCTTTTAACGGTAGATACTGCTCTTCCTTTATTTGATATTGAAAAACAAGTTTCAAAATTAGATAAAAAGAAAACAGAAGAAAATTTACAACAAATAGTAGAGGATATTCATAATAGAAAAACTGAACTTAATATAGGAAATTCAATAAAAGCAACTTTTAGTGATATGTCATACAAAATGCAAGTAAGTATGGAAAAAAATAAATACAAACAGTTTAAAGTAGAAGATCATTGTATAGGGTGCAAAACATGTTCAAAAGTATGTCCTGTGAACAACATAACTATGGAAAATAATAGACCTAAATATGATACTCATTGTATAGGATGTTTTTCTTGTACAAACAATTGTCCAGTAAATGCTATTAGGGTAAAACATGAAAGAAGTAAAGCAAGATATAGAAATAAAAATGTATCTGTGAAGGAGATAATCGACTCGAATAACCAAAATTAAACATATAATTTTGTCGATAAAGTTAATAGAAAGGAGGGAAAAAGTGTCGAAAACTTATTTTATATTAGATAAAAAATACTCAGATGTACTTGAAAAACTAGGACTAAATACAAAAGAGGTTCTAAAAAAAGCACAACTACCACAAGATTTATTTAATCGAAAATCACCAGTTATGACAATTGATGAATATATAAGATTTATGGAATCAATAAAAGAATTATCAAAAGACGATTCTATTCCTATAAAGATGGGGAGCATTGAAAATGTAGAGACTTTTTCGCCTCCAATATTCGCTGCATATTGTAGTAAAAATGCTTTAACCTGTATGAAAAGAATATCGAAATACAAAAAGCTTATAGGTCCCTTAGAGTTTGTAGTAAATACAAATAAAGATAATGTAACAATAGAAATGAGTTTTGCAAACGATGAAAATGAATTACCAGAGTTTTTAGTTGCGACAGAGATGGTATTTTTAATAGTACTTATTAGAAATGCTACTAAGGAGCATATTGTCCCTATAGAAATAATGACTAAATATAATTTAGATAATGATGATTATACAAAGTTTTTTGGCGTAAAACCTAAGATAGGAACAAAAAACATCTTAACTATATCAAAAAAAGATGCATTAATGCCTTTTATAAGTGAAAATGAGAGTATGTGGGAGTATTTTGAACCAGAACTAAAAAGAAGACTTAGTGAATTAGATATAGAAGATACGTATGCAGCTAGGGTTAGAAGCTCTTTAATAGAGCTATTACCTGCAGGTGAAGGAAGTATTGATAATGTAGCGATTAAGTTGGGTTTAAGTAAAAGAACTTTACAAAGAAAATTAAAAGAAGAAGAGACAACTTTTCAGAAACAATTAAATCATACTAGAGAATTGCTAGCAAGACACTATTTGAAAAACTCTGATATGACAAGTGATGATATAGCTTATCTTTTAGGATATCAAGATTTAAATTCTTTTGTAAGAGCTTTTAATGCTTGGACAGGCATGACTGTAAGTAAGTATAAAAGAGAATTGATATAATTAATTTGATTATATATAGCAATCATATTGTTTTAGATTGAACAAATTTTTTAGGATATATTTAGGCATAACCAAGTGATAAAAATAAGGAGGCTATTATTAGTCCCCTTATTTTATGTTAAATAACTTAATTCGTCTGAGCAACTTCAACCTCAACTTCATAATTTACAAGTCCAGAAACCTCATCCATCTTCTTCTTAAAAACAAAATTAAAAAGCGCAATACATCGTCCAACGCCAATCATGGCGATCAAAGTCCCAAGTCCAATTGCAATGATATTGCCAGTAAATAATAACCCAATATCACATGTTGTAGCGACCGAAAATAGGTCGATTGTATTTTTACCAAAGCCAAGCCCCTTATTTAATAAATCACCAACCGCCTGTGCAAGCCCATCTGCAGGATTTGGAACAAGTTTCATATTTACTGTCATAGCAGCGCCTATAGAAGTCACGATTATCGCAACTAAAAGAAGCATTAGATTTTGCCATAATGTAGTGTAATTGAATTGAAAAATACCGTTGAAAAAATTTATAAGAACACTGAATAATAAACTAAAAGGTATTTGCAAGATGTCTATCCATTGTTTATTTTTGCCTTTGATTATAAACTGGATTATTACAAATATTGTATATACAACGAATGTCATAGCTGCAAAGTTTAAATTAAAAATACTTGATATCGAAAATGGTATAGATATGATTGGAGATACTCCAAGTCCCGATTTTGTGTTTAATGTAATGCCGATTGAAAGGACGACAAGCCCTATTGAATAAATTAAAATGCGATAAAACCAACAATTATTTTTACTGTTTTCCATTTTACATCACTCTTTCTATAAAATATCCTCTAATAATAAATTGTATAGTTAATTCGGGTTGTAGTCAATATATGGAAATGACTTTGGTATATATGTTAAATAATAAAATTTTCTATATAGTAATGATAAAAAAAGTAAATTTTTGAATTATTTCAACTAAAGTGTGGAAAAAGTTGGAAATGAAAATTAGAATTAATATATAAAAATACAACGAGGAGATAACATGAACAATAATTTAAAATACGTAGCCACAAATATGACGATGTTATTTTGGGTAAATGAAATGATAACTGGAGCAAAACTAAAAAAACAAGGCAAAACAGAAAAAGAAATAAGAGCATTAGCACAAGATGAAGATATATTTCAAGCTGGCAGTGAAAACTTTAGAAAAAAGGCAGCATCGGGTGTGATTTCAAGACTAAGGACATTAGATGAATTTACAACAGAATTACTTTGTAACTGCAATATAGAAACAGCTAAACAAATCACAATTTATTCTATATTAAAAAGTGATTTACTATTTTTTGATTTTGTAAATGAATTATATAAGGAAAAGATTATTTTAAAGGATTATAAAATAACAGATGCAGATATAGCAATATTTATAAATAGAAAGCAAGAACAAATAGAAAAAATAGCTTTATGGAGAGAATCTACAATAAGAAGATTAAAAAATAACTATATTTCATATCTATCTGAAGCTGGATTTATAAAAAAACAAAAAAATTATCTAGAAATAATTAAACCAGTAATAGATAAAACATTTGCAGAGCATTTAAAAGAAATAGGGGAAGAAATATATTTAGAAATTATGACAGTATATATATAAATTAAAAAGATAGTAGATGTATTAAAAACTAAAGTAGTAAGAAATTGCGGGGGATAGTATGAAAGATATACACCAAAGGTTAGGTGAAATAAAGGAGAGAATAACAGATAAATCATTTAGAGAAAATAAGGGACTTGGAAACGAAATTGGATTTCATATATTTGATTATGAACCAAAATATGAGATGCTAGTTCGTGATTATGTATTTAATTTGCAAAAGCAAATCAAAAAAGAAAATACCGATATAAAGATAAGAGAATTTGATTTATATGAAATCATGCTAGAAGTATTAGAGCAAAGAGGATATTTAGAGAAAAACTTTGAGATGGAACAAAAAAAGGGAAGTGAGTTTGTATTCTATGCCACAGAAAAGACACTTAGATTAACATCTCAAAATGAAGATAATAAAATAGTTCAATATATTATAGATAGAACTCAAAGTGATGAAATAGTATTTTTAACTGGGGTTGGGAAAGTATGGCCTATAATCAGGTCGCATACAGTTTTAAACAACTTACATAGAGCATTAGACAAAGTTCCAGTAGTTTTATTTTTCCCAGGAACATATGATGGGGGATCACTTATGTTATTTAATGAAATAAAAGATGATAATTATTATAGAGCATTTCAATTAGTAGACAAGTATTAATCATCAAAAATCAAGTTAATAAGGGGGTTAACTATGAGGTTATATGATATATACCAAAAAGCAATTGATAGAGAAATTACAGGGGTAATAAAAGTAGGACAAGATGATAATAAAAATGTGTTGCAAGAATTAGAAGAATATGTTTTAACTGATGAACTTAGCCAACACTTCGATACCTTTTTTGAAAACTATAAAAAAGGTATAGTAGCAAATACAGATAAAATGGGTGTTTGGATTTCTGGATTCTTTGGTTCTGGGAAATCACACTTTCTAAAAATCCTATCATATTTATTAGAAAATAAAGAAATAGAAGGAAAAAGAGCTATAGATTTTTTTGAAACAAAGATAAAAGATCCAATGGTTCTTGCTGACATGCAAAAAGCTGGAAATACAAGTACAGATGTAATACTTTTCAATATCGATTCTAAAAGTGAGTCTAATTATAAAACTTCAAAAGATGCAATTCTTAAAGTATTCAACAAAGTATTTGACGAGATGCAAGGATATTGTGGTGTTTTACCATGGGTTGCTGATTTAGAACGACAAATGGTAAAAGAAGGTGTATACGATAAATTCAAACGAGTTTTTAAGGAAGAAAGTGGATATGAATGGGCAGAAAGCAGAGAAGATATTTTCTACGAAGGTGATGCGGTAGTTGCAGCATTAAACAAAGCTAGAGGTATGAGTGAAGAAGCTGCTAATAATTGGTTAGAAAAAGCAGATGGAAATTACAGTTTAAGTATAGAAAAATTTGCAAAGAAAGTAAATGAATATATAGAAAGCAAAGGCCATAATCACCATGTTGTATTTTTGGTAGATGAAATTGGACAATACATCGGTGATGATAGCGGGCTTATGTTAAATTTACAAACAGTTGTAGAAGACTTAGGTATATACTGCTCAGGCAAATGCTGGGTGTTAGTAACTTCACAACAAGATATAGATACACTTACAAAAGGGCAAGTAAGAGGAAATGACTTTTCAAAAATACAAGGTAGATTCAACACAAGACTTAGTCTATCATCTTCAAATGTAGATGAAGTAATCAAAAAACGTCTTTTAAGTAAAACTGATGGAGCAAAACAAACTTTAGAAATCATGTATTCAAATAAAGAGTCTATTCTTAAAAATATAATAAACTTTACTATAGACACAGCTGAAATGAAGAATTATCAAGATTCTAAAGATTTTATAGAAACTTATCCATTTATACCATACCAATTTAACCTTCTTCAAAAGGTATTCGAAGGAGTTAGACAACATGGTGCAAGTGGAAAACATATATCAGAAGGAGAAAGATCCTTACTTGGTGCATTTCAAGAATCCGCAATAAGATATAAAAATTATGAGTTAGGAACTTTGATACCTTTTCATGTTTTTTATGAAACAATAGAAAATTTCTTAGATGGAAATATAAAATCAGTAATTTCTCAGGCTAGTAAAAATACTAGATTAAATGAATTTGATGTAGATGTTTTAAAGGTTTTATTTTTATTAAAATACGTAAAAGAAGTAAAACCTAACTTAGAAAATATATCTATTCTTATGTTGTCTAATATAGACGATGACAAGATTGAAATAAAACGAAAAATCCAAGAATCAGTAAACAAGTTAATAAGGGAAACATTAGTTCAAAAAAATGGAGATGAGTATGAATTTTTAACTAATGATGAACAAGACATAAATAAAGAAATTCAAAATATGCAAGTTGAAATCGGTGAAATTATTGAAAAGGTAAAAGAAATTGTATTTGGAGACATTTATAGAACTACCAAATTTAGATATTCACCTAAAAAAGACTTTTCATTTAACAAATACATAGACGAAAGCCCACATGGAATAGCAAACAACGAAGTAGGAGTTAAATTGATAACTCCACACTATGATATAGATGATATGACAGCCTATGATTTAAAACAATTATCAATTAGAGAAAACAATGTAATTATAAAACTAAGCAATGATATGTCCTATTTAGAAGAGATAGAAGAAGCTCTAAAAATAGAAAAATACTTGAGACTTAATAGTGGTTCAAAATCAAATTCAACAGTTGAATCTATAAAAGACCGCAAAGGAACTGAAAAAATAGAGAGAAGAGAAAGAGCAGTTTTATTATTAAAAGAAAATATAAAAACAGCAGAAATCTATATAAATGGCTCTTTGATGGATATTAAAGAAAAAGAAGCTGAAAACAGAATAAACGAAGGACTAAAAATTCTAATAGACACAGTATATAACAAATTTAGTTATATTAAAAAGAATATAAATTCAAATAAAGAACTTGTAGAGCTTTTATCAAATAGAAAAAATGAACAAATATCTATAGATGGATTTGATGAAGATGAAAATAAATTAGCCATAGATGAAGTTTTTAGATACATAGAAAGATACAGCATAGGAACTTCAATAACTATAAAAACAATACTTTTATCTTTTTCAAAAGCACCTTATGGATGGGATGACTTAGATATCCAAGGTATTATAGCCAAGCTATTCAAATCACAAAAGATAAAACTAGAATGTAGTGGAGAAAATATCACACTAGACAATAGAGATGTAGTCAATTATATAACTAAAAGAGATTATGTTGAAAAAACTAAAGTTAAAGTTAGAAAAGGTGTCCCAAATAAATATATAAAAGATGCAAAAGAAATATCTAAAGATGTTTTTTACCATACTATAACCGAAAGTGACGAAGATGGGGTTATGGCTAATTTTAAAAATAAAGCCAAAGATGTAATTTATGAGATAGATAGATTACTAGACGAGTATAAGTTTGGAAGATATCCAGATAAAAAAATACTTGAACAAGGAAAAAAATTAATAGAAGATTCTATTTATTATAAAGAACCACTTGAATTCTTTAAAAATATAAGTGATTTATATGATGATTTTCAAGATTATGGGGACGATAGTGAAGAAATTCGTAAATTCTTTAAAAAAGACAATAACAAAGATAGTATTCAAAAGGTCAATTTTGATAAAGGGTTAAAGACAATTAAACATGCTGAAGAAAACATGGATTATCTAGATGCTGAAACAAAATCTATAGTAGACAATATTAAACAAATAGTGGAAATGGATAAGCCTTATAATAAAATTCATGAACTTCCGATGATGATTGAAAAATACAATGATAAATTGATTGAACTATATGAAAATGAAGCTAAAAATATAGAACCTATTTTAAAAAATCACAAAGCAGAAGTTATAGATTATTTAAATCAATTTGACTTTAGAGATGAGTTTAAAAGTGAATATATTAAGAAATTCGATGACCTTATAAATAAACTTCAAAACGCTAAACAGTTTAATGAAATACTAGCAATGCCGCAAATATCAAAAAGAACTAAAGAAAATTGTATTAGTGAAATAGATAAAGAACAAGAAAAAAGAAATAAAGAAAGTAAAACTAATGGAGACGATGATACAGATATAATCAAGGACCCACCAGTGGTCAAGGAAATTAGAAAAGTGTATAAGTCTAATTTAATATCTGAGAATGGCGTTATAAGTAGCCTAGAAGATATTGATAGATTGTTAAATAGTTTGAGAAATAAATTAGAAGCAGAACTTAAGCAAAATGGGGAGTTTAAGTTGATATAACATATAAAATAAGTTAAAAACAAAGGGGTTAAATGAAAAAGGGGATATTATGCATAAGGATTCAGTTAAAAATTTTGCCGTAAATGCTAGAAGGAAGTTAATCGACTCAGTTAGCCAAAAAGCATACGGCTTGGGGATTAGTATAGATGAAATAAAAGAAGTAGAACAAATTCCAAATGGAAGTAGAATCAAAATAAACAACGATTATGTTTATTTAACTGATATAGAAACAGAACATAGAGAAAGATTAATAGACCAAATACAATATAAAGGCTATGAGCAAGTTGTGGAAGAAGTCGCCTACACTTGGTTTAACAGAATTATAGCTATACGATTTATGGAGTTAAATGACTACCTACCAACTCGTGTAAGAGTTTTATCTAGTGAAGAAGAAAATAAAGTAGAGCCAGATGCAGTTACTCAAGCATTAGAATTGATTGAAGATTTAAGATTAGATAGAGAAAAAATATACAACTACCAAGATAATAACGACACAGAGGGATTATTTAAGTACATATTTATAAAACAATGCAATGCACTTGGAAAAATAATGCCTGTGATGTTTGAAAAAATTCAGGATTATACAGAGTTGTTGTTGCCAGATAATCTATTAGTAGAAGGTTCTGTAATTAGAGATTTAATAAGCGATATTGAAGAAGAAGCTTTTAAGGAACAAGTTGAGATTATAGGTTGGCTGTATCAATATTATATCTCTGAGAAAAAGGACGGGGTATTTGCAGGGCTTAAGAAAAACAAGAAGATAACTAAGGAAAACATACCAGCAGCTACACAGCTATTTACACCAGATTGGATAGTTAAGTATATGGTTGAAAATTCACTAGGAAGACTTTGGCTAGAAGGTCATCACGATGAGGAGCTTAAAAGCAGCTGGAAATATTATTTAGAAGAAGCTGAGCAAGAGCCTGATGTGGAGAAGGAGCTTGAGAAAATCAGAGAAGAGAGCAAGAAGCTAAGTCCTGAGGATATAACTGTGCTAGATCCAGCTATGGGAAGTGGTCATATTCTTGTATATGCTTTTGATGTGCTTTATCAGATTTATTTGAGTGTTGGATATTCTGAGAGAGAGATTCCTAGACTGATTTTGGAGAAAAATTTGTATGGGCTTGATATAGATGATAGAGCTGGGCAACTTGCTTATTTTGCTCTTATTATGAAGGCTAGAAGTTATTCTAGGAGATTATTTAAAGAGATTGAGAAAAGTCCTATTGAGTTAAATGTCTGTGCTATTCAAGAGAGTAATGAGATTAGTGAGAAGGATATTGAGTACTTTGCTGATGGTGATGAAGATTTAAAGAATGATGTTGAGTATTTAGTTGAGGTATTTACTGATGCTAAGGAGTATGGATCTATACTTGAGGTTGAGCAGGTTGATTTCCTAAAAATTGAAAATAAAATAAATTCAATAGAGATTAATTCAATAAATCTATTTAATAAAGATAGTATAAAAAATTTAATTAATATAGTTCCGATTCTTATAAAACAAGCCAAATTAATGACAAGTAAGTATAATATATGTATTACAAATCCTCCATATATGGGATTTGGAAGTATGAATATTGATTTATCTAATTATATAAAAATTAATTATAAAGAATCAAAAAATGATTTATATGCAGTATTTATAGAAAAAAGTACAAGATATTCTTTAAATTATGTAGCAATGATAACACAACATACGTGGATGTTCGTTATGGGATTTGAAAAATTAAGAAAAAATATATTAAATAATTATAATATACAGTCTATGATTCATTTAGGGTCAAAAGCATTTGAAGAAATTAGTGGTGAAGTAGTTCAAACTTGTAGTTTTGTTATAAGAAATAACAATAATATAAAATTATCTACTTTTATAAGATTGACTGATTTTGATAGTTCAAAAGAAAAACAATATAAATATATAAGTTTAAATAGAAATTTGTATAGTAGTTATAGATTTAATAATGTTGATATTAAAAATTTTTATGAAATAGAAGGTGTGCCATTAGCATATTGGTTAGATTCTAAATATATAGATGCTTTTAAATATGGAGAAAAATTAAAAAATGTTTCAGATTTAAAAACTGGATTATCTACTATGGATAATAATAGATTTTTAAGATATTGGTATGAAGTTAATAATAATAATATTGGATATAATGTTAAATCGATAGAAGAATCTGTTAAATCAAATAAAAAATGGTTTAATTATATAAAAGGTGGCTTGAACAGAAAGTGGTATGGTAATAGAGAACTTGTAGTAAATTGGTATAATGATGGTCAAGAAATTAGAAAAAAGGCAAAAGGTGCAAGTGGAGGGCGTATAGTTAGTACAGAATATTATTTTAAAGAAAGTTTAACATGGTCATATATATCTTCAGATACATTTGCTATGAGATATAATCCTGTTGGGTCCATATTTGATTCAATTGGAACTAGTTGTTTCGTTAAAGATTCGAAAGACATCTATTATTTACAAGGCTTTTTAAATTCAAAAATCGCATATGAGATGCTTAAAGTGTTAGCACCAACAATGGCATTTAATCCTGGATCTGTTGGGAAATTACCAATAATAAAAAATTATAAAGAATATGATAATATAAATAAATATGTAAAACATAATATAAATATAGCAAGAAATAATTGGGATTCATTTGAAACTTCATTGGATTTTAAAAAACATCCTATAATTGAATTTAAAACCAATAACATAGAAAATTCATTTAAAAATTGGTCAGATTTTGCAGAAAAACAATTTAACCAACTTAAATCAAATGAAGAAGAATTAAATAGAATTTTTATAGATATTTACGGATTACAAGATGAATTAACACCAGAAGTTGAAGACAAAGACATAACTATTCGCAAAGCAGACAGAGATAGAGAAATGAAATCCTTCATATCTTATGCAGTGGGATGTATGATGGGGAGATATTCTCTTGATGAAGAAGGATTGGTATTTGCTGGTGGAGAGTTCGACATAAATAGATACAAAACTTTCAAAGCCGACAAAGATGCCATAATACCGATAACAGATATGGAGTATTTTGAAGATGATATAGTTTCTAGATTTGTTGAATTTGTGAAGGTAATGTTTGGAAAAGAAACTTTGGAAGAAAATCTAAACTATATAGCTGATACTGAGTGTTTCAAAAGAAAAGCCAATGAAACAAGTAGGGACTGCTTGAGAAGATATTTCTTAAAAGGATTTATGGAGGATCATCTAAAAGTTTATCAAAAAAGACCGATTTACTGGATGTTCGACAGTGGCAAGCAAAACGGATTCAAAGCTCTCATTTATATGCATAGATATGATGAAAATATGGTCGCTAAAGTTAGAGCAGATTATTTGCATGTTTTACAAAGAAAGTACGAATCTGAAATCAATAGATTAGATAACGACATAAATTCTGAGATATTGTCGACTAAGGAAAAAACTGTCGCTAAGAAGCGAAAAGAAAAAATACAGAAACAATTGGCAGAGTGTAAACAATATGACCAAGTAATTGCCCATGTTGCTCATCAGAGAATAGCGATAGATTTGGATGATGGAGTTAAAGTTAATTATCAAAAATTCCAAGGAGTTGAGGTTCCACAGGGCGATGGTAAGAAAGATTTGAAACAAGATTTGTTGTTTAAGGTTAAGATGTAGAATTTAAATAATTATTTAGAATCTAATAGAATAAATAATAAAAATTATATAACTATGGATATATGGCTTTGTCTATAGTTATATTTAAAAATATTGTATAATTTACATTAAAATATAGAATATTTAAAGGAGAGTAATATATAATGGAACTTTTAGAAATGTATTATACAGATAATTTTGAAACATTTGATGAGTGGTATAATTTAGTGAAAACTAATGCTGAAGTGTTTCCTCGTTTTAGAATTCCATATCAAGAATGGGTTGATGAATATATAGAAAGAATTGAGGAAAAAAGTGAAAGTGAAGTTTTGAAATCACTTAGATACTTATTATTTCCATTTACTCGAAATCTAGATATTTCAAGCTATAGTGATTTTAAAGAGGTTTATGATGAAAGTAATGATAGTGGTTGTAGTGATCCTAATAGAACAACTGTATTAATGAATTTAAAAAAGATTGAAAAATATAAAAGAATAGAAAATAATCAAGAGGCTTGGGAAGGGTTAACATGGATTTTACAGTTACTACCATTCCAACCATATAATGCGATAAGGGCACTTAATTTGTATTTAAAAGCAGAAATAATGTATATGCCAGATGATAGAATAATAGGTATAGAACAATGTATATCAATAATAGAATCAAAATTTATATATACAGGCAATGGATTAGAAAAATATATATTAAACTTAACACCAAGAGAATTTGAATTATTAATAGCTAGTTTATATGAACATTTAGGCTATGAAATAGAGGTGACTCCAGCTACAAGAGATGGAGGAAAGGATATTATTGCTAAGACAAAAAGAGAAGAGGGAAAAGAAGTAGTTTATGTTGAATGTAAATTGTATAAAACAACAGAATTAAATGTTAATGTTATAAGGTCACTTTTCGGAGTCATTAGCTATGAACATATAAATAGAGGTGTTATATTTTGTACTGGTTATGTAAGTGAAAAATTAAAAAAAGAAAATCCTCTTATTCAGATATGGACACTTGAAGAAATTATAATTCTTCTGAATGCGCATCTTGGAAGTGATTGGTTTAAGCGAATTAATTTATTAATATAATAATTAAAAATAGATATCAAATAAGTATTAAGTCAACATGATATATAATGTAGAAATTATATTTAGGGGATGAGGCTAATGAACGAAGTAGTTAAACCAAATTGGGATATTTTTAAGGCAAAATTTAGTGAAAATCCACAAAGTAATTTTGAATGGTTTTGTTATTTATTATTTTGTAGAGAATATAAAAGAGATACGGGAATATTTAGGTATAAAAATCAATCTGCAATAGAAACAAATCCTATTACTGTGAATGAAGATGTAATAGGATGGCAGGCAAAGTTTTATGATGAAACTTTATCTAAACGTAAGTCAGAATTGATTGAAACTATAAAAAAAGCTAAAAGAGATTATAATGATATAAATACACTTATTTTTTATATTAATCAAGAATGGGGTCAAGGAAAAAACGGAAATAATGATTCAATACCTAAAAAGGAAGTTGAAGAAGAGGCTCGTAAATTAAATATAAAAATTATTTGGAATACAGCAAGCTTTTTTGAATCGCCATTTGTATCAATTGAAAATAGTGATATATCAAGTTATTTCTTTTGTTTAGAAAATGAGAGTATCAACAAAACAGAGATAAATACAGACATTACTATGGAAGCTAATATTAATCAGAATATATATATTAATTCAAATTATGAATTAATAGAGGAAGCTCTAAAAAGTACATTTAATAAATTAGATGAATTATTATCAAATAGATGTACAGAAGAAGCGGAAGAAATATTAGATAATATTTTAATTAAAAAGCAAGGAAAATTAAATGATTATACAGAAAGACAGATATTAAAATATCGAGCTTTATGTAACCTAGAAAGAAAAAATTTTAGTAAGGTTCAAGAAAATATAAATCAATTATTAGTTTATGGCGAAAATACAGAAGAATTGTTAATGGTTAAATTTAATTTAGCAATTTATAAAAAAGATAATGATTTATTTATTGAATCGAAAAATATCATGAAACATTTAAATTTTAATGAATCTGACATTAACAGTTGGAAAATTATATTTTTATATAATACTGAGCAATATGATAAAATTTTAGATAACTATTATAAAAAAGATTTTATTTTAAATAAAGAAGGTAAATTATATGTTGCTAAGACATTTGATTATTATGATGAATATGAAAAAAGTGAAATTTTATTTAATCAAATAAAAGAAGAATGTGATGATTACTTTTTAGAATATATAGCACATAAAATAAATTGTATATTAAGAAAAAAGAATTATGTATCTTGTTCAGAAATAGAAAAAAAAGAATTTAAAACTTACTTAAATATGCTTGATAGTATAGAAGTTCAAAAATTAAATGATAATTATAAACTTTTATTAATTAAGTGTAAATTAAATATACTAATATTTTTAGATGAAAAAGAAGCAATGAATATAGTTAAGGAATATGAATATATTGATGATTTAGAACTAAATCTTTTAAAATTAAAGATATATAATTTAAATTATGAAGAAAAAAAAGCAATTAAATTAGAAAAAGAATTATTGAATAAAAAAGAAGATTGTAATACAGAAATAACTATAGATTCTATTATTAGAAGTCAATATTTTAGAAAATCATGGGAAGATATAAAAAGTACTTTTGATAAATATAAAGATACCTGTAACTTTAGTGAATTTTCTATATTTGCTTATGGAAGATCTTTAATAGAAATTTACGGAGAAGAAGGTGCGAGAATTATATTTGAAAAGGAATGTTCTTACAAGTCACCTTTAATAAGTTTTATAAAATCACAAATGTACAAAAAAGATATAAAAAAAAGAAAACAGTTTTTAGAAGAAACGTTAGAACAAACTGAAGTATATGATTTACTGAAACTAGATATAATTAATGAATATGATTCATTGGGAGAATATAAAAAGTGTATAAGTATATTAGAAGATAATGGATTACAAAATGAAATGTTTTTCGAAAAGTATCTTTATATTATATTAAAGTATCAGTTAGAGCCTAAATTTGAACAGGCATTAAAAATATATAAATTATACTATATAAAAACAGATAATATAAAAATAGCTAGTTATTTGTTTACAATTTGTTGTCATATGAAAAATTTTAGAAGGGCTTATTATATATCTCAAAAACTATATTTTGATACGAATGATATATTATGGGAAAATGAATATGCAAAAATTAAGTTATACATAAAAGAAGTAGAAAGTTTAAAAGAATTGAAATCTATAGCTGAAGATTTATATATTACTTCAAAGCCTGAATATATGATGACTGCAGCAGAAATATATTTTTCAATGGGGGATAATAAGAAGTCTAAAGAGTTATGTTTTAAGATTTTATATAACTTAAATTTAGAAGATGTACCTATAGAATATGCTATAAGAATAGGAAACTTGCTTATAAGTATTGGAAGAAGTAAGTTATGTGATCAAAAAAATCAAGAGAATAATGATATAGTTTCTGTGGGGAATGTAGTTATATTAAAAAATGAAAATAAAACTTTAAAAATATGTATTAATGAGGAAGAAGAGTATAAAAGTGATGAGTATAGAATGGGTTGTTTACATATAAGTGACACAAATGTATTAAAAGCAGAATTAAGTTTAAATAATTTAGGAAATACAGTTATGTATAAAGATGAAACTTATATAATTAGTGAAATAGTGGATAAATATTCTTATATAGCGGGGTTATGTTGGAATATAAGATTAAAAAATAATAAGAAAGATATAGAAATTATAAAACTTGATAAAGAACTAAAAAATTTAAAACAAGTATTAACTATATCTAATGCAAATCTACACAATAATATAGATATTTATATGAACGAATTGAATGGAATAGGAGCTCCTATAAATTTTATTGCTGGAAATATAAATAAAATATCAGATACAATATATTATTTACTTATGAAGGATAAATATAAATTTTTAGCAGGCGATTATTCACATACATGTAAAAATGATAAAGTTATCTTAAGTACCGTATCAGCATTATTTTTAAATCAATATGATATATTAGAAGATTTTATAAATTATTATCAAGTATTTGTTCCCAGCAGATTAATTTTAATATTAGAAAATGAAGTTTGTAATTTAAATACAAATTTTGAATATATGGATTCGTATATAAGTGTTATAGATGATAAGTTATTCAGAGATGAAAAAAATAGAGAACAAAAGAAAAATAGAGTAAATAAATATTTAAAAATGATAAAATTATTAAAAAAATGTAAAATCATTAATATGGATATATCAAAAAATGAACTTATAGATTTTCCTCAAAATATACTATATTCATCTGATATAGAAGCTTTTGAAATGGCTAAAGATAGAAAGATAACAATTTTTATTGATGATTTATTTACCAGTAGACTGTTTTATCTTACAAGTTATTATAAGATTTATTTGCCAGGAATATCAAATTCAGCTGGCTTTATATTTAACCAACTAAAAGTAAATTTTGAAAAATATTATGTTATATTTCATGAGCTACTTATAAATGGATATGAAAGTATGCTTGATATATATAGTATATATAACTTAATTTTAATTTGGAAGATTGATTTGCCAGAATATATAAAAAAATTTGAAGATATAATAATATATTTAGTTAAAATAGGATATACAATATATTTACAAAATTGTTGTAGCGTATTTCATGCAATTAGATTATATAGTATTTATGAAATGAAAATAAAGATTGATATAATATTGGATATACTTAATGAATGAAAATAAAAAAATTGATATGTAATAAAAAATATTAACTAAACATATGTTAGATAGATAATTAATATTTTATTCATTAGTTTTATTAAGATAAGGATGCGATTATATGAGAAAGAGAGAGTATAGAAAAATAGATAAAAAAAGAAATCTAAAAAATAGACATTTTAATTTGGCGAATTCTTCTAAAAAGTATAAAGGATGTAAAAATATTTATGCATATAAAAGTAATATACATAATTTAATTTATAAGGATGTTAATTTTGAAAATGTGAGATATCAAGCATCAAATATTACTTATTGTAATTTTAAAAATTCAAAATTATTAGGAGTAGATTTCGTAAATACAAATTTAAAATATACAAATTTTAAAGGAGCAAAACTGGAAGAAGTGATTTTTTTTAATTGTAATTTAAAAAATGTTAATTTTGAAAATGTACAATTTAAAAAAGTCTTTTTCATTAGTACAAATATAAAAAATGCTAAAAATTTAAATTTAGATGAAGGTTGTGTATACATAAATTCTTACCCAAATATTGAATTAAATACTGAGATTTTAAATGCTATAGATAAATTAAAAAATTGTAGTGAAATATATAAAAGTCATGTATTACATGTTAATAAAAATAAAATAAATCTTTGGAATATAAATTTACTTTTGAATTATGGGCAAGAAAATTTGACAAGATGCATGCAAGCATTATTAAGAAGAAAAAATAAACATAATTTTTATACTGTATATTCATATGAAAAATTTATTGAAAATTATCTGAAAATTTGATAAAATGTATATGTACCGCCCTGGAATGAGGAAACTTATGAAAGCTATACGGATGATGGGTGCATATATCGTTAGCTAGTATTCAAGGGGGGATGTCTATGGTAAATGAGATTTTAACTGTGTTGTCTATAGTAGGATATATATTGGAAAAAATTTTAAATACTAACATTCCACCTCGATTACTCGGGGTTAAGTATATTAATTTAAATAAATAAAAATATGAATAAATTTATAAAAAAGTAAAGGTTAAAGTGTATAATGAAAATTATATTTTCATTATACACTTTTTATTTTTTCAAAATACCTACAAAACCCAACTACAAAATTATATAATATACTATAACTAATAATGAAAGAGGGGGAACGAATGAATCTTGATGAAATAACAAAAGTACTAATAGAAATATACAATGAACCACTAATAAACGAAAATCCACGTCATATAGTATTCTGGTACGACTCAGAAGGCGAATTTATTGAAGATATAGACAACATAAACATACAAAACGTAAAAACATTAAAACTTACACAAAACAACTACTTCAAAACAAGATACATATTAGAAAAAGAAGACAAAACATCAAATATACTAATCTATGCCAACATGTCTAAACCATCACCACGAGAAGACTGGTTACTTGATGTATTAAAATACAGTATAGAATTTTCAACTGACAAAACAACTGTTACAATGAGAGATTTAAATATAAAAGATAAATCACTTACTCCTATTATAAAAAATTATTCAAAGTTCTTTAATAATAAAGAAAGATATTCCGCTTTTAAAAAATTAGATATATATAATTATACAGAAGAAAATATACATATAGCAGTTTTATCTGTTCTTTGTAAGTTATCTGTGCTTGATTTTGAGGAAGTGACGAAAGTATTATTAAGAGAATTTTTAAATAAAGATAAAAAGTATCTAGAAAATATAAAAAAATTCGGGGATATAGATGCGTTTTGGGAGTTATGTTCTAAATACTATGGATATAATTTAGAAGAAAAAAGTATAGGAAAGTTGATGATACTTTTAGCTATTACGGATTTGGATGAAAAGATAGACAAGCAGTTACCAAAGAGTTACACAGAATATATATCTGATAAAAAGTCAAACTGTTCTATTTTTATAAATCATTTTATGAACGATAGAGAAGATTCTGATACATATAAAAAACTAGCTGATAAAGTGCAACATGTAATTAAATTAGAAGAGGTAGTATCAAAATTAAATGAAGAGGATTTTATAAAATGTGATACGTTTAGATATTTTGATGAAGTTACAATTAAAAATATAGTAGATGTACTTATAAGTGGAGCTGATGAGTTTGACAAGTATGAAGAAATTATAAATAAAAGAAAAAGCTTAAATTGGTATCCTGACTATAAGAACTACTACGATGCTTTAGAGCAGGCTATTAACTTATTTAGACTGAAGGATAATATAGATTATATAAAAGAAAAATCACCTTATGAAATGATAGAAGCATATTACAATAATGGTGATAATTCTTATTATTTAATCGATAAGGCTTATAGAAAGTTTTATGTAGCTTATGATAAAATCCAAGACAAGGATATATTATATGAACTTATGCAAAGTATAGAGCAAGTTTATACTAATTGGTACTTAGATGAATTATCGCTTAAGTGGTCTAGTACTGTTGATTATAATTTAAAAACTGAGTGGAATATTCCAGGTGTTATATCTCAAAAGGCTTTTTATTCAAATTATATAGAACCACATAATTTAAGTAAGGAAAGGGTATTTGTGATAATATCTGATGCTCTTAGATACGAGTGTGCTAAGGAATTTAGTGATATATTAAATACAGAAGTTAAGGGAAGTGCAACTGTTGATGTTCTTCAAGGTGTTTTACCTTCTTGTACTAAGATTGGAATGGCGAGTTTGCTTCCTAATAAAAATATAACTTTGGACGAAAAAAATAATGTATATGTAGACGATATAAGCAGTGAAGGAACTTTAAATAGGGAAAAAATCCTTAAATATAAAAACTCTAATTCACTAGCTATAACTTATAAATATTTAGAATATTTATCTTCTAATGAGTTTAAAAAGGTATTTACAGGCAAAAAGGTAATCTATATTTATCATAATGTTATAGATGCTAGGGGTGATAATGCATCTACTGAAAGGGAAGTGTTTGAAGCTTGTGAGGAAGCTTTTGTTGAGCTTAAGCAATTAGTAAACAACCTTGTAAATAGATTAAATGCAGTTAATATTTATATAACTTCGGATCATGGATTTTTATATAGAAGGGGCAGCATAAAAACTACTGAAAAAATAAATTATAAATCCGACGATAAATATTCAAGAAGATATGCTATAAGCGATAAATTTACAAAACAAGAGGGGACTCTTACTTTCTCTATGGATTATATATTAGCAAACAAAGGCGAAAAATTTGTCACTGTACCAAGGGGAGAGGTTAGATTTGCTAAACAAGGTGTAGGAAGCAATTATGTTCATGGTGGAATTATGCCACAGGAAATAGTTATTCCAGTTATTAAGTTTAAAGGAAATAAAAAATCTAGTAAAATAGAAGAATCTTATGTAGAAGTCGAGATGAGTACTATAAGTAAAAAAATAACTACGCCTAGATTTACTATAAACTTCTTCCAAAAAAATATGGTAGAAGATAAAAAGCAACCTATCATGCTAAAAGCCCGTTTTGAAGATGAAGCTGGAAATGTAATTTCCAATGAGATAAGTATAATTGCCGACAACAAATCGCATAATGCTGAGGAAAGGGTGTTTAAAGAGAGATTTGCTTTAAAGAGCAGTATAAAATACGACAAAAATTCTAAATACTATCTAGTTATGTTAGAAGATAATAACGAGATAAATACAGAATATAAAAAATATGAATTTATTATAGATATTGCAATTCAAGATGATTTTGAATTTTAATGTTTTAAATCGCCTTATAGGACTATAATTATAGTATACGAGGCGATTTTTTTGATAAGGGGTGAAGGGATGGACAATTTAGACAAAAAATTAAACGAGTATTTTGCGGGAAGAGTTGTACGCAAGGATTTGACCAAGAAAATTAAAGAGGGTGCAAATGTACCAGTTTATGTACTAGAGTATTTGCTTGGAATGTATTGTGCAACTGAGGATGAGGAAAGTATAGCTGAGGGTGTAGAAAGAGTAAAAAAGATATTAGCCGATAATTTTGTTAGACCTGATGAAGCTGAAAAGATAAAATCAAAAATTAGAGAACTTGGAAAGTTTACAGTTATAGACAAGCTTACAGTTAAACTAAATGCGAAAAAGGATTTATACGAGGCTGAATTTTCTAATTTGGGGTTAAAAGGTGTGCCAATAGCACCTCATTATGTCAAGGATTTTGACAAGTTATTAGGTGGTGGAATTTGGTGTATATTAAAAATGGATTATTTCTTTGATGAAGATGTCAAGGATGCATCTCCATTTAATATATCTAATTTGACACCTATACAAATGCCGAATCTTGATTTAGATGAAATTATGGAGGGTAGAAAAAAATTTACAAAGGATGAATGGATAGATATTTTAATTAGAAGTATAGGAATGGAGCCTACTACTTTGGATGAAAAGGTTAAATGGCATTTGCTGCTTCGAATGGTGCCTCTTGTTGAAAATAATTACAACTTGTGTGAACTTGGACCTCGTGGAACAGGGAAATCACATCTATATAAAGAGATATCTCCAAATTCTATATTGGTATCAGGTGGACAAACTACTGTTGCAAATTTATTTTATAATATGAGTTCTAAACAAATAGGTCTTGTAGGAATGTGGGATACTGTTGCATTTGATGAAGTTGCAGGAATTAATTTTAAAGATAAAGATGGAATACAAATAATGAAAGATTATATGGCATCTGGATCTTTTGCAAGAGGGCGTGAAGAGAAAAATGCATCTGCCTCTATGGTATTTGTGGGAAATATAAATCAAAGTGTGGAATCATTAATAAAAACATCACATCTATTTGAACCATTCCCAGATGCTATGAGTAGTGATAGTGCATTTTTTGATAGGATTCATTATTATTTGCCAGGTTGGGAAATACCTAAAATGAGACCTGAATTTTTTACTAATGATTATGGATTTATAACAGATTATCTATCTGAGTTTTTAAGAGAACTGAGAAAACGAAACTTCTCTGACAGTATAGACAAGTATTTTAAACTTGGAAACAATTTGAATCAAAGGGATACTATTGCAGTGCGTAAAACTGTATCAGGTATGGTTAAATTGATTTATCCAAATGGTGAATTTGGGAAAGATGAAATAGAAGAAATTTTAAGATATGCTTTAGTAGGAAGAAGACGTGTAAAAGAACAACTTAAAAAAATAGGTGGTATGGAATTTTATGATGTTCAATTTTCTTATATAGACAATGAAACTTTTAATGAAGAATTTGTAGCAGTACCAGAACAAGGTGGTGGAAAGATTATACCAGAGGGAATGAATCGTGCAGGTCATGTTTACACTGTAGCCAGAGGTAAAAATGGTATGATTGGTGTTTATAAAATTGAAACTGAAGTTATAAATGGAAATGGTAAATTTGAAAAAAGTGGACTAGCATCTGATAGAGAGGCAAAAGAATCAATCGAAACTGCATTTAAATACTTTAGAGCCAATAGCAAAAATATAAGTGCATCTATAAGTCTTACAAATAGAGATTATATGATGTATGTACAGGATATAGCTGGAGTTGGATTAACTCCTGAACTTTCTCTTGCAGCTTTTGTTGGATTATGTTCTGGTGCTATGAATAAACCAGTTCAAAGTCAACTAGCAGTATTAGGTTCATTTAGCATAGGTGGAACAATTAATAAAATAGAAGAACTTGCAAATGTACTTCAAGTATGTTTTGATGCAGGAGCAAAAAAAGTTTTACTTCCAATGAGTAGTGCTCCTGATTTAACTACTGTGCCACCAGAATTATTTGCTAAGTTTCAAACTTCATTTTATACTTCACCAGAAGATGCTGTATTTAAAGCATTGGGAGTTGATTAATATACATAGATATTGATTTAATTTATATAGGGCAGTACACTGTGCTGTTCTATTTTTTATACTCTAAAAACAAGTCATTTATGAAATTCCTAGTAGAAAATAATACTAAAAAATTAATAACAAAAACCATCACAAAGTCGTTAAAAAGAATCCCAGCGTCACAAAAAAAGAACGCCAAAAAACTTTCAGCGTTCAAAAAAATCCTAATCTTCATCAGCTTCATATGAGTCACTACGTAAACTCATCTTTTCGCCAATCTTATTAATATCATATGGTGTATTTTGATAAACTTGGTAATTTAACCAGTTGCCATAGAATAAGTTGGCGTTTGATCTCCAAGTGTTTACAGGTTCGCCTTGTGTATCTCCATTAGGATAGTAATTTTCAGGTATAAGTGGATTCATACCTTTGTTAAAGTCTCTGACATATTCTTGTTGTAATGTGTCAGTATCGTATTCTAGATGGCCTGTTACAAATATTTTTCTTCCATCTTCAGTAGATATTATAAATGCTCCTGCTTTTTCTGATTCAGATAAAATTTCTAATTCGTCTACTTTTAAGATGTCTTCTTTTCTGACCTCTGTATGTCTAGAATGTGGAGCGTAGAACATATCGTTTAGCCCTCTTGTTAAAGTTGCCGATGGATTATTTACTTTATGTGCAAATATTCCTGATAATTTATCTTTTAAAACGTGTTTTTGTATTCCATAATAATGGTATAGTGCAGCTTGTGCAGCCCAACATATATGTATAGTTGAGAAGACATTTTTCTTGCTCCATTCCATAATTTCGACTAATTCATCCCAATATTCAACTTCTTCAAATTCTAAAAGTTCAACTGGAGCCCCTGTTATTATTAAACCGTCGAATTTTTCATTTTTAATATCGTCAAAATGAGTGTAGAATTTATCTAAATGTTCACTTGAAGTGTTTTTACATTCATGGCTTTTTACATTAAGTAAAGTTATTTCTACTTGTATAGGTGAATTAGATAAATATCTAAGTAGTTGGTTTTCAGTTTGTATTTTAAGAGGCATTAAATTTAGTATAGCTATTTTTAATGGTCTTATATCTTGTCGCATAGATCTTTCTGTGTCCATGACGAAAATATTTTCATTTGATAAAACGGAATATGCTGGTAAAGTTTTTGGTATTTTAAGTGGCATAATCGTCCCTCCCCTTTTTATTGTAACAGATATATTGTACACAAAATATGGAAAAAATTCTATATTTTCTCATGAAATAATATTTATATTTATTTTTGAGCAAATCTAAAATTATGTCTTCTACTTTTTAAAAATTCATTTACAAATATAAAAACAGAAGTCAAGGCAACCGATAAAATACAAGCGCTTAGTATTGCGAATTTACACAGATTTATAAGTTCAAAATCATATGAAAAAGTAAGTTCACACATAAATATCGACATCGTAAATCCAATTCCAGCTATTAATGAAACTAAAAATACAGAGTAAAAATCGAGACCCTTAGGTCTACTTACAAGTTTTAATTTTGAAAAAACATATGTAAATAAAGTTATGCCGAGAGGTTTTCCAAATGCAAGCCCAAATAATATTCCAAAGTAAAGTCTTTCGCTAGCCCCCAAATTAGTAGTAATATCTAAAGATACACCGCTATTTACAAATGCGAATAAAGGTATAACGATAAAGTTTGTAAAAGGAGATAATTTTTCTTGCAAAATCTCTAATACACTTTTTTTGCCGTTATAAGCTTTGGCAGGTATACATATAGCTAACAAAATACCGCTTATCGTAGGGTGGACATTGCTACAATTTATCAAATACCACAAAATAAGTCCGCTGAAAATATAATAAGGGATATTTTCTATATGAAACACCTTATTTGCTACAATTAAAATAAGCATTACACAAATTGCTATAATTAAATAAATCGTATTTATATCTTGTGTAAAAAATATTGCAATCACAAGTATCGAAATCAAATCATCGACAACGGCAAGTGTAAGTAAAAACAACCTAGCTTGAGGATTTATATGGTTTTTAAATATGTAAAATATGCCGACTGCAAATGCGATGTCTGTGGAAATTGGAATACAAAATCCGTTTATGTAATCAGTTCTAAAATTGAAAATTAAAAATATTATTGCGGGGACTATGACCCCACCGATTGAACCGATAACTGGAAAAGATGCCTTCTTTATAGAAGATAAATTTCCATATAAGATATTTTCTTTAATTTCGAGCCCTACATTTAAAAAGAAGAAAAACATTAAAAAATCATTTATAAATTCATTTAGTGGAAACCTGAAAAATAAATTATCAAAAATGATTTTATTGTAAATTCCTTCATAAGAACTGTTTGCAATACAAAGTGCACTTATTGTACAAATTAAAAGCAACACGCTGCTTAAGGCTTCTGACTTTATACTTCTTCTATAACGTTCTAAATTTTTCATAATAACACCTTCTTATAAGATATCTATTCAAATTTATGATAAAGTGTAGTATTATATGACAAGAATATTGTGAATAAAATCATAAAAATTGGAAATAAATAACTAAGTATTTAAATATTGAGTTATTATCTTTTTTGTAATATAATTCATATACGTAATATTTAAATAATATAAGATTATTAATGAAATGTATTCATTTAAGACTATATATGAAGGAGGAGATTTTTTGACAACTAATAGAATAGTAAAGACAGCGATAGTTGCATCTATCTATGCAGCTTTAACAGTTGGATTAAATCCAATTAGTTATGGAGCAGTTCAATTTAGATTATCAGAAGTGCTTGTTCTTTTAGCATTTGTAAATGCTGATTATATCGTCGGTTTAACAATAGGATGTTTAATAGCAAACTTATTAGGACCTTATGGTCTTGCTGATATAATATGTGGTACTTTTGCAACATTTGTAAGTGCTTATTTAATCTACGTTACGCCTAAGTTTATAAAAAGCAAATATGCTATTTGGGTAGCATCTTTATGGCCAGTACTTATTAATGCACTTATAATAGGACTTATGTTAAATGTATTCTTTAAATACCCACTTATACTTAGTATGCTACAAGTTGGAATAGGTGAATTTGGAGTTGTAACTATTATTGGTGTTCCTTTATTTAAAATTATAAGTTCTAAATACCCATCTATTTTTAATATAAAGGAGGCTTAATGATATGGAAGAAAAATACACAAAAGTAATCGCAGTAGGTGAAGAAGCAATAAATTATTTAGAAGATATAAAACATAATTTACAAAAAAATGCTAGCTTTGAAAATATAAAAGTAACTAAAGACGTAGACAAAGAGTTCGTAAGAGGCTTATTAGACGGAATAGAAGTTTTATATATGTTATACGATAGCTCAGACAAAGATGTTGTGAATATACTTAAAGCAATATCTTTTATGGCACAAGAAAGAAGAGTTTTATGTATAGGACTTGATATATGTTTAAAAGAAAATAAAGAAGATATAGGTGTAGATAAAGAGTTCAAACTAAACAAATACAACTTAGAAACTACAATGGATATGATAAATCTTATAAGTGAAGCTATGGACGAAGAAACTTTAATATACGTAGATTTAAGCGACTTAAAAGAAATATTCCAAAGCAAAGGGGCAGTGTCTTACTCAGTTAAAGAATTCGAGCTTGATAAAAATCATGCTGAGCTTGCAAAAATGTTAGAAGAAGACTTCTACAAAAGTGAAGGTGAATTAACACTTAAAAAAGGTCTTTTACTTGCAGAATGCAGTGAAGCTGCTGGAGACAACACTTTAATTTACTTAAACGAAGTAATAAATGCTCTAAAAGATATAACAGAATCTAATATAGATATGGTATTTTCATATAACGAAAAAGCAAAAGATCAAAAAACTATGAAAATAGCTTATTTAAGAAATTAACAAAAATCTACTATATCAAATTATATTAAAAAGATATATAATTTTAATAAATTAAGAAATATATACGATAATACAAATCCCACACATAAAAAATATTATGGCGTGGGATTTTTCCATTAAGATATTATTGACTTATAAATGAATTTATTATAATATTAATCTTATTGTGTAAAATTTAAATATATTGAAAGAAAGGAACTAAACTAAATGTTACAAGTAACTAATGTAGGACTTAGATTTGGAGATAAGGAATTATATAAAGACGTAAATTTAAAGTTTACTAAAGGAAATTGTTATGGAATAATAGGTGCTAATGGTGCAGGAAAAACTACTTTCCTTAAAATATTAGCTGGAGATATAGAACCAAACACAGGAAGTGTAAGCATAACTGAAAAAGAAAGAATGTCAGTTCTTAGACAGGACCACTTCAAATACGATGAAGATACTGTTTTAGACGTTGTTATAATGGGTCATGCTAGATTATACGAAATAATGAAAGAAAAAGATGCATTATACATGAAAGAAGACTTCTCAGAAGAAGATGGTATAAAAGCTGCAGAACTTGAAGGAGAATTCGCTGAACTTGATGGATGGGATGCAGAAACTAATGCAGAAAAAATATTAATGGGTCTTGGAATAGACAAAGAATTACACTACAAACAAATGAAAGAATTAGAAGGTGGAGAAAAAGTTAAAGTATTACTTGCTCAAGCTTTATTCGGTAAACCAGAAATACTACTTCTTGACGAACCTACTAACCACTTAGATTTCAAATCAATCGAATGGTTAAACAATTTCATAATGGAACTTGAAGATTCTATCGTAATCGTTGTATCACATGATAGACACTTCTTAAACCAAATATGTACTCATATAGTTGACGTTGACTTTGGTCAAATCAAAATATACGTAGGTAACTACGATTTCTGGTATGAATCAAGTCAATTAGCTCTACAACTTATGAAAGATCAAAACAAAAAAGCTGAAGAAAAAATAGCTCAATTAAAAGAGTTCATCGCAAGATTCAGCTCAAATGCTTCTAAAGCAAAACAAGCGACTTCAAGAAAGAAACAACTTGAAAAATTAGAAGTATCAGAAATACAACCTTCAAGAAGAAGATACCCATACGTTGGATTCACTCCAGAGCGTGAAATAGGAAACGAAGTATTAGAAGTTGAAGGATTAACAAAAACTATAGACGGTGTTAAAGTTTTAGATAACGTAACATTCAGATTAGATAGAGATGACAAAGTTGCTTTCATGGGAGATGAAATGGCTATAACTGCATTATTCAACATAATAATGGGACTTGACACTCCAGATAGCGGTACTTTCAAATGGGGAGTTACAACTTCTCAAAGTTATCTTCCTAAAAACCACAACGAGTTCTTCGATGGTATCGAATACTCACTAGTTGACTGGTTAAGACAATACTCTGAAGAAAAAAGTGAAAGCTTCATAAGAGGATTCTTAGGAAGAATGTTATTCAGTGGTGAAGAAGCATTAAAAGAAGCTCACGTTTTATCAGGAGGAGAAAAAGTTAGATGTATGTTCTCGAAACTAATGCTTTCAAACGCTAACGTATTAGTTTTAGACGACCCAACTAACCACTTAGACTTAGAGTCTATAACATCAGTAAATAAAGGGCTAGAAAAATTCCCTGGAGTATTATTATTCTCTTCTCACGACCACGAGATGATACAAACTCTAGCAAACAGAATAATAGAGTTCACTCCAAACGGAATAATGGATAGAAAAACTACTTTAGAAGATTATCTTGAAAATAAAGATATACAAAAGAAATTAAAAGAGATGTACGCTTAATTTAAAGTTTTGAAAAAAGGCTATTGCATTAATATGCGATAGCCTTTTTTGATGTTTATGATATAAAATATTCTACATTACCGTAGTATTCATAATTATTAAAATTTGGAACTGTGGAATCGAATTTAACGTAAATAGGTGCATTGACTAATTCAGGAAAATTATCAAATAATACGCTATCACCATAGATTATTGCAGCTAAAGCCATTTCCATATGAGATTTAAATATTTTATAACGTTTAGCAGCACTTTCAAAGTCCTCACAACCTACATATGCATAAAAAATTAGCATAGGAGGTGCATTATCAGGTAGAAGCCATCTACCTAAAACCTCATCACGCAAATCTTGGTCTATTGCAGAGTAATTATATACATTGCCTATATCTAAAAAAAGCATCCCAGTCTCATCAGAATGTGTAAGAGTATATTTTCTACCTTCCACAGGTCCATTTTCTGTTACAGGCTCTATAAGCGTAATTTCAAGTTTATCTGGAGTAAATTCCATATTATCACCAACCTTCAAGTTTTCATTACTTTATTATATAGATGAGATAGTGAATATGTTCAAAAAGTAGTCTTTCAAAAATAAGTAAAGTTTTATAATTTATAATGAGGTGCAATGGAACTTAGATATGAAAAAATATATAAATATATAGAAACTAAAGACAGAAGTAATTGTACAGATAGCAAAATATAAATATGTTAAAACTGTGTAAAGAAAAAACAAGCGTTTTGTTAAGAAATTGTAAAATAAAACTCCAAGTGTTAAGACTAGGTAAAAATTAATCAGAATATATTGAATTTACTGAAAATTATTATATAATTTAATTAACAATATAATAATAACTTAACAAAATAAAAGCAATCTAAAACCAAAATTAGTATAGGGGGTAAAGATTATGACTGGTGTAGCTTGGATTTTTATGTCAGTGGCGTTTGTTGTTATTTTAGGAACTGCAGGTTTAGCATTGAAAAAAATTGTCGGAAATCAATAGTTCGCAATTTAAAAAATAACTTTATTTAGGATTTATTTAAATTAATAAATTAAAATTTTAAAAAGGATAATTCACCATCCAAACACGATAAAGTGTCAAGAGGAGTATAAATCTAGCTGCAAGATTTATACTCCTTTTTAAAATGTTTAAAATAAAGATTGTAAAAAATATAATAAAAATATATATAATAATATGTTATGAAAAAAATAATTTTTATACAAAAAAACTACAATATTTGCATGGCAAAAATAGTATAATTATATTAAATAAGAATATGGAGGTATGCTATGAGAGATTTTACGAACTATGAATTTAGTGAGAATGAATATATAGAAATACACGACACATATGAAGATAATAGCATTATAGATACATATAACGAAAATGATTTTGAAGTTGAAGTTGAAGAAGTTAAAATAGATGACACATATACAGAATGAGAAATATCCCCAGTTATAATAGCTGGGGGTATTTTTTGCTTAGAATAAAGATTTCTTTATTGCAAAATATAGATATATCTATAAAATTTTCAATATATACTGCAAAACTGTAGAAATTTTGGGAAAATATGTATAAAATAATACTTATGTAAATTTAAAAAGGAGGATTTATGAGGAATATTGCTTTAATCGGTTTTGGGGAAGTTGGGAAATCTTTTATAAAATTATTACAAATAAAAAAAGATTTGTTACCTAAAAATACAAAGTTAAAATACATTATAAAAAGAGATGGTGGCATTTACAATAAAGATGGACTTGATATAGACGAGATAATCAAATACACAAGTTCAAATAACAAAATACAAAACCATCCTTTATGGTCAGATATATCATTTAAAGACATATTAAAAAATAAAGACGTAGATATTTTAATAGAGCTTACAAGTACAAATATAATAAATGGTGAACCAGGATACACTCATATAAAAGGTGCACTGGAAAATAAAATAAATGTTGTAACAGGAAACAAAGGACCAATTTTACTTTACTATAACGAGCTTAAAAATTTAGCTCTAAAAAACAATGTAGAGTTAAAAATAGGATGTACAACAGGGGGAGCACTTCCAAGTATAAATGTTGGGACTAAGGATGTATTAGGAGCACAAGTTACAGAAATTATAGGTGTTTTAAATGGGACAACAAACTTTATATTAGAAGAAATGTTAAAAAACAAAGTTGAATACAAAGATGCGTTGAAAAAAGCTCAAGATTTAAATATTGCAGAAAAAGATCCTTCGCTAGATGTTTTGGGGATTGATACGGGGATTAAAATGGCTATTTTGAGCAAGGTTATATGGGATGTTGACTTTGAATTTGATAAATTAGATATTAAAGGAATAACAGATGTAAAATTAAATGATTTGTTATTAGATAATTTTTCTGGTAAAAAGACAAAATTAATTGGGAGAGCCTTTTACTTAAACGGGAATTTTGAATTTGAAGTAAAGCCGATATCAATAGATAAATATCATCCTCTTTATTTTGTGGATGGAAAAAACAAAGGGGTACATTATAAAACAGATATCTTAGGGGATATAACAGTAACAGGTGGTGCATCATCACCTCTAAACGCAGCAGCTGCAATACTTAGAGATTTACTTAATATAACGAAATAGGAGATGATAAAATGTCGCATATAAGTGCAAAAAAAGAATACAAAAACTTAGTAGATAGATTGAATAAATTTCCACAAGGTGCGCCTGAATCAAAAACGCTTTATCAAATACTTAGTGTTTTATTTACAGAAAGAGAAGCTGATTTAGTATCACAACTTCCAATAGGGGCTTTTAGGGTTAAAACAGCAGCTAGAATTTGGACAATGACATATGACGAAGCTCTAAAAGTACTAGATACTTTGGCATCAAGGGCGATACTTTTAGATGTTGAAGATGAAAAGGGCAAAAAATACATATTACCTCCACCAATGGCAGGATTTATAGAATTTGCTCTTATGAGAACTAGGGGAGATATAGATCAAAAATTACTATCAGAACTTTATTATCAATATTTAAATGTGGAAGAGGATTTTATTAAAGATTTATTTTATTCATCAGAAACTAAATTAGGTAGAGTTTATGTTCAAGAAGAAGTATTAACTAATGAAAATCAAGTCGATATACTTGATTTTGAAAGGGCAACTCATATAATAGAAAGTTCAAAACATATAGCAGTTGGTATGTGTTATTGCAGACATAAGATGCAACATATGGGCATGGCGTGTGATGCACCTATGGATATATGTATGACTTTTGGAAATACTGCAAACTCACTAATACAAAATAATTATGCAAGACGAGTTGATGCTGTTGAATGCAAGGAGCTTTTACATCAAGCTTATGAGCATAATCTTGTTCAATGTGGTGAGAATGTTAGAGAGGGAGTTACATTCATTTGTAACTGTTGTGGATGTTGTTGTGAGGCACTTTTAGCAGCTAAAAAATTCGGCAATATGCATCCAGTTCAAACTACAGCTTTTTACCCAAGTATAAATGATGATTCTTGCGTAAAATGTGGTAAGTGTGAAAAAGCATGTCCAATAGATGCTATAAGTCTAATTAAAGACGAAAATGGCAATAAAAAGATAGATATAGATTATGATGTATGTTTAGGATGTGGGGTTTGTGCTAGAAATTGTCATAAGGGAAGCATAATTTTAAAAAGAAGGCAAGAAAAAATAATAACTCCATCAAGTTCAGTACATAGAGTAGTACTTCAAGCTATTGAAAAAGAGACTTTGTTAGATCTTATTTCAGAAACTGAGGCTTTTAAAAATCACAGAGTCATGGCTTCTATACTTTCTGCAATTTTAAAAATGTCTCCAGTAAAACAACTCTTAGCAAGGGACCAAGTAAAATCAATATACCTTGATAGACTTCTTAGAGTAAAAAAATAGTTTTTGCATTTTAAGATATTATTGCTATTCATATAAATTTAGTAAATTGATTATAATGTGTAAATAAAATAAGGAAAGGAGATATTGCAAGGAATTATGAAAAAAGTAAAATTTATCTATAATCCAAACTCAGGAGACAAAAGAATAAAAAATGAAATAGACACTATAATTCAAATATATCAGGCATATGGATATTGTGTAGTGCCGCATAGACTTACAAAAACTCGTCCAAATGAAGACGCTTTTTGGGATATAGATGATAATTACGACCATGTATTATTATCTGGTGGCGATGGGACTATAGATTTACTTATAAATATAATAAAGAAGTTAGAAATCGACATTCCTATAGGAATACTGCCTTCTGGAACTGCAAATGACTTTGCAAATGCTATAAATTACCCACACGATGTCAAAAAATGTATTGAAAAAATAATTTCATCAAAACCTAAATACGTCGATATAGGAAAAATAAACGATAGATATTTTATAAATGTCGCTAGTGCCGGTATGTTTACTGATGTTTCGCAAAAAATTAATCCAGATTTTAAAAACACTATCGGCAAAGTCTCTTATTATATAAAGGGAATTGAAGAAGCTTTAAATATGAGACAATTTAAAATTAAAGTAACCTCAGACGAGATGAATTATGATGGCGATATGTATCTTATGCTTGTATTTAATGGAAAAAGTGCTGGAAATATAAATCTAGCTTATAAAGCAGAGATAGACGATGGATACTTAGATGTAATTATTGTAAAGGGGATGCCAATACCAAAGACATTGCCGCTTTTAATAAATATATTAAAAGGTGAACATCTTGAAGGATACAATGAAAATGAAATACTATTTTTCAAGACAAAGAAAGTAACTATTGAATGTGAAGATAAACTTGGAACCGATATAGATGGTGAAAAAGGGCCTGATTTCCCTCTTACAATAGAATGTATTAAAGATGGGATACAACTTTTAGGATATGAATAAAGATATAAAAAGGGGTGGTATTATGGGGAATAAAATTGGAATTATATATTTTTCTGGAACTGGGAATACAAAATTTGTAGCTCAAAATATAGCAAAAAAATTACAACAATGGGGTGAAGAATTAGATTTAATAAATATCGAAAAAGACAAAATAATACCGACTCAATATAAATATCTTATAATAGGCGGACCTATTTATATAGATAGATATCCTGAAATTTTAATTAAATATGCAAAAGATAACTTAAAAAATTATAAAAATAAATGTATGTTATTTGCGACACAGGCATCTGAAAAAGATTCAACTGCATATCAACATTTTATTAATAATATGCCAAACTTAAACGTAACTTACTGTATATACGTTCCTATGCCAAATAACGTGTATAATTTCTTTTTTAAAAGAACAGAAGACGAAAAACAAGATGAAATGATAACTAATGTCAATGATATTATAGAAGCTAGTTTAAAATCGTTTTTAGACGGTGAAACGAAATTATACCCTAGAAATAAATTTATGGTATTTATGATTAATTTAGTTTATAAAATGGTTTATCCTATGTTTATAAAATCAATAAACAAAAAAATCAATATAGATAATGATAAATGTATAAATTGTAAACTATGCGAAAAATCATGTCCACTTGGATGTATAAAAATAGATAAAGTTGCGAGCTATACTAAGGATTGTTTATTTTGTCAAAGATGTATAAATATTTGTCCTAAAAATGCTTTTACATATAAGAATAAAGAGCTTTCACAATATAAACCTAGATTTAAATTAAAATAAAGTAATAAAAAAGGAATCGCACATTAAAGTGGATTCCTTTTTTATATTTATTTAAGCTTATTTACTTTCTAATTTAAAAGAGCTTTTTAATGGAACTATTCTATTGAATACTAATTTATCATCAGTAGTGTA